>Ga0214923_10000105_pt1 | contig 121982 bp, 92 predicted proteins | sample LL1510_MetaG_FD_177993 | JGI IMG/M metagenome (GOLD analysis project Ga0214923, IMG submission 177993) | Freshwater microbial communities from Lake Lanier, Atlanta, Georgia, United States - LL-1510 | ecosystem: Environmental > Aquatic > Freshwater > Lake | place: USA: Georgia | collected... | reverse complement strand
TGTACACCTTGAACGCCTTGTACACCTTGTACACCTTGAATACCTTGGCTGGCTACTAATTCCCAATAAGTATCATTGTATTCTGGACCTGGAACTGTAGTTGGATTTTGAGCACCAGGTGTAACTCCTTCTACTCCTGTGTATTTTACGATCCAGCTTGCGCCATTATAGAAAACAACTTCATTTTGATAATATCTGACATTGAAGTCATACATTCCTCGCCAAATAATACCAAAACCTTGAATACCTTGTACGCCTTGAACACCCTGTACACCCTGTACACCCTGTACACCCTGTACACCTTGTACACCCTGTACGCCCTGTACGCCTTGAACACCTTGTACACCCTGTACACCTTGTACACCCTGTACACCTTGTACACCCTGTACGCCTTGTACACCCTGTACGCCTTGTACACCTTGTACACCTTGTACGCCTTGTACACCCTGTACGCCTTGTACACCCTGTACGCCCTGTACGCCTTGGACACCTTGTACACCTTGTACGCCCTGTACACCCTGTACACCTTGAACGCCTTGAACGCCTTGAACGCCTTGAACACCTTGAACGCCTTGAACGCCTTGGACACCTTGAACGCCCTGTACACCTTGGACACCTTGAACGCCCTGTACACCTTGAACGCCTTGGACACCTTGAACGCCTTGAACGCCCTGTACACCCTGTACACCTTGTACGCCTTGTACGCCCTGTACACCTTGTACACCTTGTACACCTTGAACGCCCTGTACGCCTTGTACGCCTTGTACGCCTTGTACACCTTGTAAGCCTTGGATACCTTGACTAGCAATTACATCCCAAGCATCTGGATCCCATTCTAAATCTGGCTGTTTTCCTATATTAAAATTATATAGGCTAACATAAGCACTACCATTATAAAATATAGAATCATTTGTAAAATAAGTTTGGGTGGATGACCAAACGCCTTTCCAGTTAAATCCACGACCTTGGATACCTTGAACGCCTTGAACGCCTTGTACACCCTGTACGCCCTGTACGCCCTGTACACCTTGTACACCTTGTACACCCTGTACACCTTGTACACCTTGTACACCCTGTACGCCCTGTACACCTTGTACACCTTGTACGCCTTGTACGCCTTGTACACCCTGTACACCTTGTACGCCTTGTACACCTTGTACGCCTTGTACGCCTTGTACGCCTTGGACTCCCTGTACGCCTTGTACACCTTGTACGCCTTGTACACCTTGAGCACCCTGTACACCCTGTACACCCTGTACGCCTTGTACACCTTGAACGCCCTGTACACCTTGGACACCTTGGACACCTTGGACACCTTGGACACCTTGAACACCCTGTACGCCCTGAATACCTTGGGCGCTCATTAGTGACCACCAACTATTTTCCGTCACTGGAAAACTTGGGGGTCTATGATTATAATTATTATCCTGTAAGCTAATCCAACTACTACCGTTGTAATATACTACATGATTAGTATTATATGTTGTAGTTGTTAGCCATTGTCCTTGCCATAAAATACTGAAACCTTGGATACCCTGTACACCTTGGATACCCTGTACACCTTGGATACCTTGTACGCCCTGTATGCCCTGTACGCCTTGGACTCCCTGTACGCCTTGTACACCTTGTACGCCCTGTACGCCCTGTACGCCCTGTACGCCCTGTACACCTTGTACGCCCTGTACGCCTTGTACACCTTGTAAACCTTGAATACCTTGAGCAGCAACAATGTCCCATTTACTATCATTTTCTGGAAGATCTGGTCGATTTCCAATATTAAATCTTACTAAACTTACATAAGAGAAACCATTATAGTATACTGTATGGTTAATATCATATTCTTCTGTAGCACTCCAAGTTCCACGCCATTGGAAACCTACACCTTGAATACCTTGAATACCTTGTACACCTTGTACACCTTGTACACCTTGTACACCTTGTACACCTTGTAAGCCTTGAATACCTTGACTAGTACTCTTTTCCCAATATGAGCTACCAAAGTAAGGACGGTTATTGATATTATTATCAGCAATACTGACCCAGCTACCACCATCATAGTAGACCATATCACCAACGAAGTATTCAGTATTATCGTCCCAATATCCCTTCCATAAAATACTGCGTCCTTGAATACCTTGAATACCTTGAATACCTTGATTACCTAAATTGCCCTGAATACCCTGTATACCTTGTGGTCCCTGTGGACCCTGTGGACCAAATCTACCTTGAATACCTTGAATACCTTGTGGTCCTTGGGCTGTCATCAACTCCCAATAAGCACTTCCTACATAAGGTGCTGCCTGACCTTGGCTAGGTTGTATTGCTACCCAACTACCACCATTGTAGTATACAACATCATTAATATCATATGCGTCATTAACATCCCAAAGACCACGCCATGTAAATCCTAAACCTGTAATACCTTGTATACCCTGTATACCTTGTCTACCTGTAACACCCTGTGGACCAAATCCACCTTGTATACCTTGTACACCTTGTATACCCTGTATACCTTGTAAGCCACCACCACTAGTAATAGCAGCATAACCTGCTGTAGGAGTATCAAAATAAATCCTAATGTTACTATTGTCAACAAATTCAATATATGGACTGCCTGGTTTACCCTCGTCAATACTCTGCAAGGCAGCATTGGCTAATTGTACAACTACAATTTTAGCGCCTAAGTTATGGGTAACATACCAAGTAGTAGCAGGTGTTTTTTGTTCGTGGAGATAAAATCCACCTATAGCACTGGTTCCTTGGAAGCCTTGAATACCTTGGCTTCCTGGCTCTCCAATCATTATGGAGCGCCAACCGTCTTGGAGTCCTTGTGTGCCTTGGAAATATCGCTTTAATACACTCACTCGTCCACACCTTGGCTTAAAGCATGACGAGTACTATCATTCTTTAGCCAATAGTGTGAAGAAAATAGCGATTGATATTTGTAAAATTTACGGTTGCTATCGACATCATATTTTACTGGCTTACAGTAAAAAATATTCTCGTAAGAAATGTTAGAATTATGAGCTGTAGGAACTGTGACGTAGCCAAAATCTACGTCTGCGGTGTCAAAATCAATATTCCAGCGCAACGTCATCGTTGTTCCTTAGGTCTCAAAAATGTCCAATGTATTTATCGCTACTAACCATTTGATGGTTTTATCTGGATCCGATCCTGTAATTTTTTCAGGTCCCTTAACTAAAATTTTTATTAAACCATTATCTTTGTCTGCTAAGGCTCTTACACCCCAACTCTTAGCCAATTGTTCAGCAGGTGTTAAGTATTCATCAGCAGTGCCATTTCCTACACCAGCAGCCTTTGCTGTAAACACTGTACCTACTTCAAAATCTACAGCATTGTTTAAGGCCACGTCGGCCCAAACTGTTGTAGTACCTAATGTTTTAATTTTATAAACTTTGTTAACCACAAAACTTCCAGCAGCAACATTAACTATAGTAACAGCAGTGCTTGCACTACCTGCTACTTTCTCAGTTATAGTATTTCCAATTATCTGTGTTGTCGATGCACTTGCTCCTCTGCTTGCTAAAAAATCTATGTTCCATATGGCACTATCTGTGCCTCCATCTAATTTGGCTGTCACATTAACATTAATTTTGTAAGTATAATTATTCGCCAGTACAAATCTGTTTGTTGCACCAGGGGTTAATCCATCTAAAGTAGCTTCTTTTTCTTGTTCATTCAGTGTTGAAGCTCTAGCTAATAAACTTGTTTTTTCGTATATGGTATTGAATTGTTGGCCACTATCATAACCAGTAGTAGTATCACTAGCGTGTTGAGTAACTCTACTACCTTGTAACCTAACAAAACCACTTAATCTTGGTTTAATTATAACATCACCAGGTGCTGGTTGATTAGCAACTGTATTGATAGCTGTAATTGTATTATCTATTAATTGTAAATTACCAAATTTACCCTCTTGTTGATCTGTAATACCAACAAAACCAATATATCTATAACCTCTTACCCAAATACTATTACCACTTAGACCATCTGGTATTACATTACTACTATTACTATTATCTAAATAATTAGTAAAATTAAGTACGCCTGACATATAGTCAAAATAGTATGCACCTTTGTCATTAATACCAGCATCAAATATTTTAGTACCACCACTAGCAGGATTACCTATAAAAACTTCAATCAAATACCCAGGGCCAAACTCTGGTGGAATCCAATTTGTATAACTTGTAGCACCTGCTTTGGCTATCCAGGTTGGGTAAACACCACCTATAGGTGTAGTTGTTTCATCTGGTACACATTGTATTGTTCTACTTTCAACAATACTGGGTACTGCTGCTGGTAATGCCGGAGCTTTAATAATGCTATTGGACTGTGTCCAAACAGTGTCACCACGTATCAGTGCAGGGCTGGCTATAGATTCGTTACTAGCACCTTTAAGTGTACTAAAATCAGTTTTGGTTACACCGAAAAGTTTCTTATAGAGTAAGTCAACCTTTTGTTTATCAACGACAGCCATTAGTTAGTTGCTCCTACTATGCTTAACGCTGTAACTGAATCACCTGCTACCAATTTAATTCTTACATAAATTTCTGTAGTTCCAGTTCCGCTACTACTTAAAGTACCAAAAGTACATGTTCTACTTTGATTAGTATTACTGCCTAATGTCACTGTACCACCAATACTACATCCATTTGAACTATTACCTCCCGTGCCTGCACCAGGAACACCTGATCCAGTATAGGCTTGATCCATTCTTAACCAACCATTCAATGTACTAGTAGTGTCTATACTACTGCCTGGAAGTGCCACCCACAATCCACTAATTTTTCCATTGATGCTGATATTAAACTTACTGATAGCACCTCTAACAAACTTAAAAGTAAAGTATTGAGCACCAGTTCTTCCCGCACTATAATTTGGGCCTACTGGTAAAAATCCTGTACTATAATCTGTATCATCGTGTTTAAGGACCATTTGTCCTGTAGATGCAGCAACTACTACAGCATCATAAGTATTTAATGTAGTGCTTTGACTATTCCAAGCTGCGGCACTGGCTGTGAATGATGGTGTATCGGTAGATCCTGCAAATATTATTCTATAAGCAGCACCACTTCCGCTGCCAAAACCTGACGATGGGACTGAAATATTAGTTTCTTCTACACCAGTATTACTTGTTCCTGTTTTGAATAATACCCCACTAGTGGGTGTAAAATTCTGTGTAGTTGTACCATAACTATTGTCTGCTGTTAAGCTTACTGGACTACTACTTAAACCGGCGCCATTTTTAACGGTTACTGTAGTTGTTAATCTTAATGTAGTACTAGCTAAATAATTCCTTGGTAACGGTGTAGTTATTCCTGCACTAGCATAGGTCAAAGTAGTAGGTGCATTAAATGCTCCACCACCTGAACTAGTAATAAATGTATTATCTGTTGGGTACATATCACCACTCAATTTAGCAATGTCAAACCCTAGTGTAAACTCTTGAGCATTGGTGTAGTGAGGTATTCCACTGCTGTAAATTACCTGCGCTGTTCCACTTGGCGCAAAAGTAACATTACTGAATACTGGACTACCAGGTGTACTAGCATCATAGTACCAATAGGCTATATTTGTTGTTCCTACTGTAGCTGGAACAGTTTCTGGAAATAAATTATTATGTGTTATATATACTTCATTCCAGCCTTCTGTTATAGTGCCTTCACCTCTAGCATCAAATGTTTGCCAAAATAGGGGACTTATTGCTGGGTTAGCTGTAAGAGCGTAGTCTTTATCATCTGCAATGCGTAAATTATTGAATAGGCCGTTATCTGTACCTAGTAAATAATTACCTGCTGTTTCATCTTCATCTTCCTGTAGACCATCAGTTAAAGCTTTTGCACCACTAGCAACACCGTTTTTATAAATTGTAACTGTACCCCTATCACCAGGACCACAATTTTCTATATAATTTGTTGTATAACTACTTGATCTACGAACAAGAGCTACAGAAGACCCAGCAGCTACATTACGATTGCTGCTAGTATTATCAGTCTGTGTGAAATTACACATACGATAAGTACTTACACTTTGTATAGCTAATGTTTGGCTAGCGCCACTTTTTAGTTTAGGAAAATTTGGTGGTGGTTTTGGTACTAACTTTCCTAAAATAAAATTCATTTGTGCCATTCCTCTGCTAACTGGTGTAGCAGTATTCATTGCAACTGCTCTACTTATTAGTGCTCCTTGATCTGGGTTGCCTATTTTTACACCCATTGCTGTATCAAACTTAACTAATCCTGTAGTTTGTAAATCACCATTTGTGTTAAGTTCTATATCTTCGTTATTAAATCTAGCATTTAAGCCAGAATCAGTTATTTCTAATCTTTCTGTATGAAAAGCATCTGCTTGAATTTGTCCAGTGCTTTGAAAGTCACCATTTTCATCTATCTGAAGTGTGTCACTCCAGTAGCGTTTACCGTTCTTATCTGTTAATAGTACACGTCTGACGTCTGCGCTGTCAGTAGTTTCAGGAACGCCTAAATCTGGCTCGGCTTCACTAAGTTTTAGGAAATCGTACCTCTGCTCGCTGACCTTGGTAGGTTTAATCTTTTTAACACGGCCGCTAAAAAGTTCTACTTTTTGTTGTGCTGCCATTTAAGATTCAAACCCCCTTCCTGTCGCTACATACAAAAACGGGCCTTGTACAGACCCTTTTTTGCTCAAGATAATAGATAACAAATCATTGCGGATCATTTTAACTCTTTGTTCAAAAAGTCTTTACAGACTATTTATAATTTTGGTTAGAACGTGCCGCAATCTACTATGTTGCTAAAGTAAGGTCTACCCCCTAAATCGCTCTGTAATAAACTACCATTAGCCAATGCTGGGTTAGTTACGCCAACTGGGTCATCACCATTACCAAATAGTATACCACCTTCTGGTAATTCAACACGACCTGTACCACCGTATCCAACTTCAATAACATCAGCACGCCAACTACCTTGTGTAATAGCACTTTCAATGACCACTGTACCACTGCCACCTGGGGCTATACGCAAATTAACATCTGTTGGTGTAAAAATATTCTGTGTGCTCAAGTTTGGAACTTCAAAAGCGCCCTCACTTGTACCACTATCACCAATAAAGATTTCATTTTCGTTACGACCACTGGGAATAAATGTAAATGTACGTGTGCTAGCCTTAAATCCAAAGAAACCTAATTTAGGTGCACCTTGGTTATCGTTAGCAGTTGGATCCCACCAACGGAATTCAATACCACGATCTGTTTGGCCATTATCTTCAGTTACATTATCTTCGATATCACCACCAATAGTAATGATTGGGTCATCTACTGTGGTTTGTTGTACATTGACTTCAACTGTTGTACCATTAACAAACAAGTTACTGTTGATGATCATGTTATCATTAGCATCAATAGCAATTTTATTAGTCCAAGTTCTGTTACCAGCATTATCAGACAATAGCATAGCACGTAGAGTTTGATTAGCTGGAGTTTGACCTGATGGGTAGCTGACCTTATCAATACCTACTACTGATCTTGGATTAGCATCAGTGGCAATATTGGTTTCAGAATTTACACTACGCCATGGAACAAACAGGTTTGGTTCAGCTTCACTTAGCTTTAAGTAGCCGTCCCTTTTTGGTTCGCCTTCGGTACGTACCTCATATCTAGTTGCTCCGGTACCGTAACCTTTGGTCATGATGTCGCGAGCTGCGACTTTCTTTACACGACCACTAAATAATTCAACTTTGGGTTGAGCTGCCATTTTTATCTATCCTTATCTTGAGACTTCAATATTAATCGTTAGCTGATTCTAGAACACTTAATGTAACTTTTAACGCTCCATTTTGACTGCCTTGCACACGAAGACTGTCGCCTGATTCTAAAACTAGCTTACCTGCAACGAAACTAATAGCATCGCTGTTAGGAATTTCAAAATCGTTTACTAATTCATTTGATACAACACCACGAACATGCCATGCTGTAAATGCTGCGCTTGTTGAATCAGTAATATTTGTGACCTGTGTACCAAGAATAATACCTGTTACACCAGCTGGTGTTGTGTAGATATTTGTTGGGCTTGCTGTTACGCTTGCTGTCACTGTTTTAAACGCATTTAAGGGTACTGTTGCCATATTTTAATCCTTTTCTTTTTAATATGTTACTTACCTGCCTCCTGACAGGTAAGTAACCGTTTTTACCTTTAACTCTGCAATGCTAAGATGTATGGTGTTACAACACCTAACAAGCTCTTGTTAAATGCTCTACCTACAATACTACCTGAGTCACGCTTGATTGTTAAGTCTGGACCAATTCTAAAGTCACCTTTTTCATCTGTACTGGTGAAGTTAATAAATCCGCCCTTGTCACTTACAAGCTGATTCTGGGGTTTTGGTACACCGCCATTGTATGGTAGCGCACTATCTACGTCAATACCAGTTCCAACCCACTCTAGAGTGTGGCCAGTTGTAGTAATTGTACTAACTTGGTGGAATGTAGCAAATGTATTGTCATCTACACTACCGTTAAATGTAGCATCAAGTTGTAGTACACTGATATATCCATTGGACAAGATATCTGTGAACGCATCTGTGAGTGATGAAATATTTGTAACTTCACTCTGTGTTGCAGTTGGATTGCTCTTGTCCTGATCCACATAGTTTTGGAATGTTACAATTGGCTCATTTCTAACAACTTTGGCAGCTAATGCACCTAGTTGTTCAAAGCAGGCCACTGTAGCACTCTTGCTGTCTGCTGGGATTTGGAAACGACCACCACTAAAGTACTGTTCAGCAGCAAACTTAGTTCTACTATTACCACCATAGATCAAGTCATATGCCATAGCATCAACTGTTAATCCTACATCACGCTTACAGGTATCTTGTAAGTAACCAAATCCAGCATATGTTTCATTGATGAATTTGATTGTGTTAGCAGCCACTGTTGGGATACTATCACGTACAACTGCTCTTACGACCAAGTAGTCTGGTTTGAATCCAGTAACATTAGCAAATGTTGGATCTACTAGTGTTGGAGCTGCTGCTGCACCACCTTTGATCACATCCAATACATATTGAGCATTGTCTGCTGCTTCAGTTCCAAGTGCTGCTGAAGCACCTGTATATGTTACACTATTAACAGTTTCATTATTCAATACCTGATCAGCAGCAGTTGTACCTGTACTTACACTTGCTAAAGCAGTACCTTGAACAATATTTGGAAGAATTGCTTTCAATCTCTTGAATCCGCCAACAGTTGGGCCTTTTGTAGCTATAGGTATCATTAATCCACCTTTATAAGCATACTCAAGAGCTGCTGTTCTAGACTCTTTGTTACCACCATATAGTGCATCAAATGCTAGAGATTCTACAATAAATCCAACATCGCGAGCACACTTAGTTTGGTTGTACACGAAGAATTGAACTTTTGCACCAGTTCCATCACCATTAGCAGTAACAAATGCTTTTCTAATTTCTGTACTAACAGCTGACGCTAATGTCAATGCAGCAATTGTAGTATTTGGTGTGCTTGGCTTGGTTATAGTACCAGCAGCAGCTATAGCCCCTGCTAGTGTGCCTGGAGCGTTGTTAACAATTAATACTAAGTTGTCAATTAGTTCTTTTGCTGTATCTGCTAGATCAGCTGCCCTTACTCCTGATGTTGAACTTGTTACATAAGTACCTTTACTTGTCACAACCTGTAATGGTGTGTAGCTTGTATTGTTAAGTACAGTCTTAACTAGGCCAGCTAGATAAGTGTAAGCTGCCACAGTAGCTGTCTTTTCATCCTCACCACCGTCAATGTCAAATGCATCAATACCAGTTGGGTGTGTGCCTAATGTCAGCTTGTTACCTTCCCAATATGCCAAGCCAGCTTCTTTAGTTTCTGAATCACCACCAAATACTAGATCATAACGTAGTGCATCCAAGATATATTGAACATCTCTTTCACACTTGATCTTGTTATAATCCAATTCTGGATAGTTTTTATCTAAGTAAGCACGGATTTCAGCTTTGATAAATGCTGCATTGTTAACCAATATAGCACTTGCCAATGCCTGATCAGTATCAGCTGTTGCAGTAATTACAAGACTTGGTGTAGCTGTTATTCCACGATCTACAATGTCAATAATTGTATCCATCAATGCGCGAGCACTTGTTGGATCTCCGCTAGCAGCAGCAACCGCTTCTGTAACTTTCTTCTTGATAAAGTAGAATGATCCAATTGTAGCCTGTTTCTGCTCTTCAGTTACCACTTTGCTATAACTTCTTAAGTAGGCCTGTGCTGCTTTGATACTCTTGAAATTACTTGATTTAGCAACGTCAAAACTTAATGCGTCTACTATTGTATTAACATCACGCTCACACTTGGTTACTGTATCACCAGTGTAATCTAGATACTCTCTAGTATTAACAGCTTCTAATATCTTGAATGTACTAGCTTCCTTAGCAGCCACTAATGTAGTTCTAGCACTGGTATTAGTTGCGCTTACACCTGTAAAGCTTGGAGGACTTTCAGCAGCTAGAGCACTTAATCCACCGTTAATTACTGCAATGATTTCATCAATTCTAGCATTAGTTTCAGTTACAAGGGCAGCTACTCCACTGAATGGAGTTAGAGCTGCTATTTGAGTCTTAAGTTGACCAAGACATGTCACTGTTTCTGTAATCTCATTTGCTACTGCACCTAATTGATTTGATGTACCAACAAAGTAAGCAGCAGCAGCAACCCTTGTAGCTAAGTTACCACCGTGTAGTAGATCGTGTGCTAGAGCATCTAAAATTAATGCAATATCACGTCCACACTTGGCCTTGTTGTAACTTGTTGCTGGAGTATTGCTATCAGCATAATCAAGTATATTCTTAATTACAGTCTTTCTAGTAGCATCAGTTCTTAGAGTAGTTTTAGCAGCTATTCTATTTGCAGATGTAATAACATTAGGAGCAGTACCAGCAGTTGCTTTAGCAGTAGCTTCTTCATAATACAATGAAACGTAACTACTACCAGTAGTATTAATTGTGGCTACAGTATTACCAGAACTAAATGTAATTGCTGGAGCAACATTATCATTAATAATGTCAATAACTATGGATAATCTAGCACGTATAGCACTTACAATATCAGCATTTGTACTAACTAGGCTACTTAAAATACTCTTAGCCTGTGTTAGTCCTGCTAATATTGCCCACTTTTGTGGAGCAGCTATAGCACCACTAGCACTAGCTCTTAAGTAACTTGTACCAGCTTGAACACTTAATACATTGCTACCTGTTAGAACATCATTATGTACAGCATCTAAGATCAATCCAATGTCACGCTCACATTTCACTATGTTATAAACAAAGTATGAACGGTTGTTTACCCAACGAATTGTCTTGGCCTTGGCATTAGGAATATTACTAATTAGAATGTTTCTAGCTGCTTCTAATGCGTCATTACTACCTAATAGTTCTGGATACTGGATAGCTGGTATAGCACTTACACCGCCATTAATAACATCAATAATGATTTGAATCAATGCCGCTGCTCTATCATCTGCATCTACACCATCTACTACACCAGTAGTTACATTGGTTAGATCAGCTAGTGTTTTCAAGTATGTGTAAGCACGAGTTGTAGCTGTCTTTTCAGCAGCAACACTGCCCAATTGTGCTTGAGTACCTACAAAATATGCGCGAGCATTTACTACTGTTGCCCAGTTACCACCGTGTGTAAGGTCATAACGTAATCCTTCTAAGATATACTGCAAGTCTCTTCTACACTTGGTTTCATTATAACCAGTTGGCACAGTATACCCACTTGCTGATGCATTAATATAATCTATAACTTTATTAGAAATGCTCTGGATACTACCACTTGAACTACTACCTGTTATACCTGTAGCAGTCCATTTTGCTGGGGTTGGAGCTGTACCGTAGTTCAGTGCTGGTAAGTTTGTAGCAGATTCTTCATAAACAATTGTAATAACTATGTCTATGAGTGCTTTTACTCTGGTAGCAGCAAGACTATTTCCACCAACATAATTAGTTAGTAAGTTTTTCAAATACTTCATTGCTAATACCGTAATATGTTGCTGTTGATCTGTTAACACATTAGCAGCATTTGCTCTCAAGTATCCTTGTGCAGCACGTACTGTTTGGAAATTACCATTTTGTACCATATCATAAGCTATGGCAGTTGTGATTAATTCCACATCACGAGCACATTTTTCCTCATCATAGGTTACTTGACTATATGTTGCATTGATGTAGTTAATAACTTCTGTCTTGATGAACTCCTTATTAGCCAATAACATTGCCTTAGCCTTTGTACGATCAGTGCTTGATACAGTACCAAAGTTAATTGTTGGATTAGCTTGGTTATTTTCTGTACCATTCTCAATGATTTCAAGAATAACATCCATATTAGAAGTTACACGCTCGCTGGCTGTAGGATTAGCTGCTGCTATTCCTTGCAGAATATCCTTCAAGTATGTAAACGCTGCTATAGTTGCTGCTTTTTCCCCTAGTGAAGCTAGAGCATCAGCAGCTAAGTTTAGGGCTCTTCTATAGTATGAACGACCTGCTACAATACTACGGAAATTGCTGTTAAACAGCATATCCCAACGTACTGCATCAATCAATAGTCCTGCATCACGAGCACATTTATCTTTCTGAGTTGCTGTCATTAATCCTGGGAACTTAGCCTCTACATAATCAGTGATCTGAGACTGTATGGTAGTTCTCTGCAATCTCATTGTCACAGCAACTTCTTGAAGAGCTGTTTCTGCCCAGCTTGCATCAGCATAAACTTCAGTTGGAACTAGAGCTGCATATCCATCACCAGAACCTGCTTGTGCTACCTTAATACGAGAACCTACAGCATATGTTACACCTGTTGTACCAGCAATTGTATTCCACTGAGTATTTGTAGTAGCGCCAAGACTTACGATTTCATAAGTCTTACCAACTACTAAAGCACTTTCAGCAGTTCTAATAGATTGGTTTACCTCTCCAATAATGCTATTAACTCTAGCAAATACACTAGCAGGGACTCCACTTAAAGTTTGGATTTTAGTGCCTAGATATGTAAATGCTGCTTGAGTTTTGGCAATATGAGGTGCGTTATTCCCCAGTGTATTACTAGCACCGCCTTGTAATACTACGCCATTGTAGTAACTGCGAGCAGCAACCACACTTTCCATATTACCGCCGTATGTTAGGTCATACTTGATAGCATCAATTAAGTAACCTAAGTCACGTAAGCAAAGAGCTTCGCTGTAATTGTTATTAAAACTTTGACCATCACTTAAATTTTGTGCCCCATCTCTTAGCCAAGCAGTCATTTGTGTAAGCAATGTGCCTTTACCTGTGTCAATAGCATTTACTGCTGCTACAACTCTAGCATCATTCGCATTGCGTGTTGTCTTACCTTGCTCAATTGTGTCTAATACAACATTCATAGCTGTTTTAACTCTATTAACCGCGGTAACATTGTTGCCTGCAATGGTGACTAATAGTGATTTCAAGTATCTAAACGCTGCTAAACTTGCTTCTTTTTGGCCTTGTGTAGCTAATGCATCTGCATTGAGATTTACTGCATCTCTATAGTAAGCATGACCAGCTGTCCAGCTGCGGAAGTTTGTAGCAAACATCATATCCCAACGTACTGCTTCTGTTATTAAACCAACATCACGAGCACATTTTGTTTTCTGTGCTGCTGACATTAGGCCTGGGAATTCAGCTTCTACAAAATCTGTAACCTGTAATGCTAGACTTGTAATACGATCATACATTGTGCTGGCAATTAGAGCTAAGTTGTTATCGACCCAATTTGTACTTGGGCGGGTAGCAGCAGTGCCGCTGCCTGAATCAACCCAACTAATAACTACATCAACACATGCACCAGCCTGTGTGGCACCAGCTGCATCTTCTGCTAGTACATCACTGGCTGCATCACGAACCTGTGTTACGTTGATAGTACCAGTTGTTTCAGTATAGTCTGTATTATTAGCCACAGCTACAATTACAGCCTTCAAATGACCAAATGCAGCTTTGGTAGCATTAATATGATCTGCATTGCTATTTGCTAGTACTGCACCTGCATAATAAGCTTGACCAGCCTCTGCACTAGACATAGTTCCGCCATATGTTAGGTCATAACGAACAGCATCAAGTACTAACTCAATGTCACGCAAGCAGGTTGTTTTATTATAGTTTGTAAATGAGTAACTTTGATCATCTAACCAACGACCCATTTCATCTAGGATGTAGTCTCTATTACGTTCAACACGGTCACGAGCATTTAAGTATCCAATGTTGCTGGCGTTTGGTGTGCCACCGTATGGTAGTTTTGTTGCTGGTAATGTTGCTAGGGCGGCTGTTTTATTTGCTGCTGCTAGCAGATTAATAACAATATCCATTAGGGCTGCAACACGAGTTTGTGCCACACTGTCACTCTTAACTAGATCATCAAGTGCTACCTTAACAACACCAAATGCCTTTTCAGTAGCTTCTTTTTGTAGTCCAACCACTGTACTTGCTTGAGCACGATAGTAGCTAGCAGCAGCAACCTTAGTACGGAAGTTACTGTCAAACATCATATCCCAACGAACAGCGTCGATAATCAATTTAACATCACGTTGACATGTGGCCACGTTGTAGCTTAAGCCTGCAAAGTTAGCATTAACATAGTCAGTTGTGGCCTTGGCTACTGTGTTAGCAGCAGCTTTGAGCTTGTCACTGAATACATAAAGTTCACTGTCAACCCAACTTGTGTCAGCTTCAACTAATTTTGGATCTTCAATCTTAGGATCAATTAAACTAATGACTTGATCCAGTAAGTTTGATGCATCTGGAACCTGTACAGTAATCTTCTGACCAGATGGTGTTCCTGCCACAGTTGTTATAGCAGCGCCAGCAACAGTTGTCAATGTAAATGCAGTACCTGACTTGGACGCTACCACATAAGTACCGTTTGTCATTGTACCAGTACCAGGAGCTGCGTTCGTACCTGAAATTACCACTGTATCACCAACTCTTAGGCCTGATGATGTTGTTGTAAACTGACCAGCAGTACCTGTAATTACTAATCCAGCAAGATCAAAGTTTAATTGACTACTAATTAAGGTCTTAAAGTAGTTGTAGGCATCAATTGTAGCTAGTTTTTCAACACCTAAACTTGTACCGTCATAGTATGCTTTACCTGCTACAAGAGTTTCCTGATTACCACCAAATGTTAAGTCATATGCAATAGCATCTAAGAGATACTTGATATCCTCACGACACTTGTCACGTTTAGCATAACTATTAGCACTCCAATATGTACTAAAAGCACTGTCAAAATTACCATTTTTATCAGTAATTTGTGATCCAATCCAAGTAATTAGACCATCTTCTAAAGTTTGTCTAGCATTATTAATCTTATCTCTTGCTAGAATTCTTGCAGTTTTATCAGCCAATGCTGTTTGATATTCTGCTACTGTATCATAATCTGTTGTAGCAAATGCTGGTGGAGTTATCAAATAATGTGTAAATGTTTGACCATAAACAATTGCATTATCATCATGAGCACTTGCTGTAGTACCACTTGATCCTCTTGTACAACCAGTAAATGTTGTAGGTGAAACACCAGTGTAACTAATCAATTCTAAATTGATCTTGATAGTTCCACTTGATGGGAAACCAGCTGTACTATCAACTGTAATAGTTTGGGCACTACTGTTTAGCGCACCATTAAGTTGATTATTTGTACCACTGTTGTATGCTGGAACATCTAGAGTAGTATTTACAACATAACCCAAGCTTGTTAATGTAGCATTACCTGAATCTCTATTGATAATAGCTAAGAACATATCGAATAAACGCTCTGCTCTCTCACGGAAGTTTAGAGTTCTTACACGACCACTACCTTTAGTTACACCTGTTGGTGTACCTGTAGCCACAAATGTTGTACCGATATTGTTGTTTAATGCACCAAATTCAGTATAATCTGTGTAGTAGTAAGCAGTACCAGTACCACTTCCTGTGCCAGTTGCCACAAACACTGTGCCTTGTAGGCTATTAGCAGCGCCAATTTGTGTAAAGTCTGTGTTAGCTTGTTGACCAGATCCAAATTCAATAATGTATCTACCACCAACTTGAAATTCACCTGCTGGTACTAGAGTCTTACCTTTACTTACAATCTTATATTCACGTCCAACTACTAGAGCTTCTGCACTGGTTTCAGCATCTAACTCAACTACATCCAATAGACCTTGTGTAGTAACTTCGTCTAATGACTCTAAACTTGGTCTGATTTCAAATGTTAAGCCTGATGTTGAAAGTGCAGCACTTGTACCTAATGTTGTTGTGATTGGAGCTCCATCAACTGACTCACTTAATTGGAAGCTGGTTGTTGTTGGTGTACCAATAATGTAGTAGGTCTTTGGCTGTGTAGCAATATTACTGAAGTTTTGTAATGTTCCTGCTACTTGATTACCATTGCCATCCTTAGCATACACACCACTTACACGAACTGGTTGATTTTTCTTCAATGGCTCGTATAAGTCAGTTACTGGTGCATCACAAGTAAAGTCACCTGTCACACTAGAAATTCTAACATTTACTAGCTTCTTACCTAATACACGTTCTTTTAATTCTTTGAACGCACTTATATTAGCTGTGGCCTGTGCACCTATACCTGATACCTCACTGGCTAATGATCTACGATAGCTGCGAGCAGCCACAGTAGTTCTGAATGTTGAACCAAACATTAAGTCATATCTAATAGCATCTAGAACAAGACCAACGTCTCTTTGACACTTTTCTGTATCATAATCGGCTGGTGTTTGAATAACATTATTAGTGAAAGTTCCAATGTTATTGACATAATCAATAATTACATCCTGAAGTCTTGGCTTCTCTTGGATAAATGTTTGATTAATTTCTTGTAGTAGTGGATCAACCCATACCTGACTTGGTAATACTGAACTAGGAATTCCGTTGGCACGTGCATCTAATAGATTTCTAATTATTAAAACTAGATCTCTTGCTTCTAACGCCTGTAGTACATCTGTATTAGCTGGAGCGCTTAGAGCAGAGTTAACTGTGGCTCTAACCTCATCAGCTAGATATGTGTAAGCAGCAATTGTAGCTGGAATTTCACCTGGGTTTGTGAATACAGTGCCGTCATAGTAAGCATAACCAGCTACTAGACTTTCCATATTACCACCGTATGTTAGGTCATAACGTAATGCATCGATGATAAAACCAATATCTTCTTGACACTTAGCTGCATCATAAGTAAAGCCACTCCAAATTCCTGTACCTTTACCCATTACTTCAAGATTACCATTACTATATGATAAAGTAGTTATTCCAGTAATAGCAGCACCGCCTGATGTTAAACTAACTTTAAATGTTTGCTTACCGGTTGCTGGCGCTGTTACGTTTATAACATAAACTTCAGTATTTGCTGCGACAGCATTTGCTGGTGTACTATTGGTTAGAGTCACTTTTAATTTAATTTTATCACCGTTAGCTAGAATTGGACTAGGTGTATCTACACTAAATATGTCCGATGCAATAGTAATACCTGTTAACTGATTATTGGTCTGCGCGGCAATCCAGTTTGTAACTGCTGTAGCTAGAGTAGATTTAGCTGAGAATAAAGCTTCGGCTGCTACTTTGAATTTTGGATCACGATATACTGACCCTGTTGGACGACTCAATGCAAATACACTACCACCTGGAGCTGGGGTACGCACTTCTGGTAAACTTCCACCGCCGATAATACTTGAAATTAGCTCAAAGCTACGTGTAACGCTAGCGATTGCATCAGCATCATCTAGTAGTTCTACTACTGCCTGTTTGGCATAATCAATACCACCCAGTGTTTCTTGTAGTTGATCTGTTAGAACCAAGCTACTTGTAGCACGACGATATGCTAGACCTGCTTTAACACTGTTATAATTTGTGTTTAATAATAGATCATATAGTGCTGCGTCGATAATTAAGCCTACGTCACGACTACAACGACTTTGATCATAAGTCTTGTAATTGGCAGTTACATATGCAACTACTTCTTCTTTCAAGAACTCCTTATTAGCAATCAAACTATTAGCAGCATTAACAGCATTAGGATTGAAAGCAGCACCAATTGGTGGAACATTTACCACTGGTGGAGCTACTTCAACACCTTTGTCAATGATGTCAAACATCACATCAAATAGGTTTGTTATACGACCAATAGCATCCTCATTCTTAACTAGTGGAGGTTTTTGACTGATTTCAATAACACGATCACGGATAAACTTAATGGCTTCTAGTTGTGGGCCAATCTGTGTGCTATAAACTACATTAGCAGCCTTCTGTAGGTATACACTACCTGCTGTTACGCTTTGGAAGTTGCTGTTTAATACCATGTCATACATAGCAGCATCTAAGATTAGGCCTACGTCACGAGCACATTTTTCTGTGTTGTATTGTAGGATAAAGCTATCAATATAGTCTGCAATACGAGCCTGTAGTTCAAACTTTTGTTCTTGTACTGCAACACGAACATAAGCCAGTGTTTCATCACCTGCTAGGAAGTCTGGATCAACTCTTGTTACTTTCTGTTTTGTACCACCTTTAACAACATCAAGAACAATATCTACTAACTCACTTAGTCTACGAGCTGTTTCTACACTACCTGCTGTACCTTTTAGTTGCTCTAATGACTTTTGATAGCTAGTTACTTTAGTACTTCTAGCAATGTCAAATACTAGGCCGCTTAGGTAAGCATATGTACGGATAGTAGCTTCTCTCTCATCTGCTGGTAAGCTTGCTAGAGCTGTGCCTGAATAGTAGGCCATACCTGCTACAGTACTTTCCATACTGCCACCGTAGGTTAAATCATAGTATACTGCATCAAGAATTAAGTCTAGGTCTTCACTACACTCTTTTCTATTAAATACAAAGTCTGTACTATAAGTACCAGCTGGATTGTTTTGGAATCCTTCCTTACCTTGACGTCTTTGTTCGTCAATCCAATCAATAACTTCTGCCTTGATAAAGGCTCTGTTAGCTTCAACTAGATCACGAGCAGCACGTACACCGAGGTCACGACTGTTATTAATACCACCAGTTGGTAGTGGTAATATGTTAACATTCTTAGCCTTTAGTGTAGCATTTAGGTTACTTAAACTTGTTGCATTTAGTGCATCAAGGATAAGATCCATTAACTCACCTATTCTAGTATATGGAACACTGCCACTTGTAATTGCTGGTAATTGATCAATAGTCTTATCAGCTGAAGACTTGTTTGGATACTTAGCTGGTAGTTCACGTAACAATTTCTTCAAGAATGTGAATAGTTCTTTACTCTGTACTTTTTGTGGATATATACTGTTATTTGTAGATCCTGAAGCAAGAGCTAGATTACTCTGTTGTCTCCAGTAGCTGCGAGCTGCTGTAGCTGTTCTAAATCTTGAATCAAACATCATGTCATAACGTACTGCATCTAAGATATAGAGTACATCACGTTCGCACTTGTCGATATCATATGTGAACATTTCATAAACTGTACCATCACCTGAGCCTGTTACAGTATTCTTAATGAATGTAGAGTTAACTGCTGAACTAATTGTTTCAGTCGCCAATGACAACCAAGGTGTAGTTGTACCTACTGCCTTGATCTTATATCTACGACCAGCTACCATATCAGAAGCAGATAGAACTCTTACTACTGTTCCATCACCTGTACCTGCTCCACTTGCCACAAACTCATCACCCACTGCACTGTTATTTCCTGATGAGGCTGGGAATGTACCATTTGTACCTCTATTAGCAATCTTATAGGTCATGTTCTGTACCATGGATGTTACTGGGATTACTACAAACCAATCTGTCCAAGTACCAACAGAACTGATATAGTTAGCACCCTTACCAGAAACAAAGTCTAGTAGAGGACCAGAACCTGGATTAGCAATTGCTGCTGGAGCTGCGTTGAAACGAGCTGCATCCAACTGTAATCTAATCCACTCAGTAATTTGGGCTGTAATAGCTGTTCTACCACCATAACCGCCTGAAGCATCGTCTGATGTTTTCATTAGCTCAATTAAGTTACTGGCTAATCTTACATTATCAGGTACCCAAGATGTATCTGGTTCTATTGGTAACTGCTTCTTCCAGTAAGAACTACCAACAAATGGGTTCTGACTTGAACTTGCCTGAGTAGCTAACCAGAAATAACCTTCCCACATTACAAGATCATTGGCCTTATAGGCTGTGGCTGTGATCCACTTGCCTTTCCAAATATAACCTTGTCTAATTAGGTTTCTAATAGTTAATATTAGGTTCTTAGAAGTACTTGCTGCTGCTATACTACCTGGATCACCTAATACCTGTGGGAATATAACCTGTAGATCACTAACATCCTTACCTTGAGCAATTAGCTTGATAATATCTCTTAAGTGACCAAATGCTGCAATTGTGGCTGTAACATCGTCACCTGTGATTGTTGGGTTTTGTCCAGCACCTAAATCACCTGCACGGCTTCCTCTGTAATATGCACCACCAGCAATAACACTTTCCATGTTACCACCATAGGTCATGTCATAATATACAGCATCAAGTAATAGATCCATGTCTCTTACACACTTGCTTTCTACAAAGTCAAGACCTGCAAGGGCAGGATTAGTTCTAATATACTTTAGAATTTCTGACTTGATAAACTCTCTATTGCTTTCAATTAGGTTACGAGCATAGCCAAAACTTACTGTTCCTGCTCTTGTTGTATTGTAGCCTGTTGGGCTTGATAATACATAAGCAGGAATAGCTGACTCACCTTTATCAACAATGTTGATCAATAGATCCATCTTGGCCTGTACACGCTCTACAGCAACAGCACTAGTGTTTACTAGTACGCTTAGTTTTTCTTTCAATAGTCTGAAAGCTTCTAATGTTGCAAACTTCTGTTCACCAACTACCTTACTAGCCTGAGCACGGAAATATGCACGAGCAGCACTGATTGTTCTGAAATTACTATCAAACATCATATCAAAACGTACAGCATCAGTAATACTACGGATATCTTCTTGGCAATCAGTTACGCTATAAGTTAATGCGCCTTCAAATCTATCATTTAGATAATTTGTGATTTCAAGTGGAATATTAGCTACACTGTTTGCACCTGTTTTGCTATTAGCAAGAACTGTGCTTAGTGCTACTAAATCTGCATCAACCCAATCTGTAGGTGCTAGTGTTTCTGTTGGATCTGTTAGAGTGTCATCAATAAAATCAATAACAACCTGAATTAGATCACCAGCTTTATCACCAGCAGCAGCACTACCAGCTGCACCAGTCTTAACCTGTTCAGTTGTATATAAAGCTACTTTTTCTAATACAGCATCTCTTACTAGTTCAAATGTAGCAACGCTGGCGTCTTTTTGACCACTTACTACTAGGTTTACTGTTCCATCACCTGTACCTGCAACTGCGGCTGTGAATGTATCACCTACTACATATGTGACACCAGTTGTACCAGCAGCAGTATTCCAGTCTGTTGTTGTACCTAAATTAACAATCTTATACTTTTTACCTGCCACAAAACTACCAGCTGTAACTGTACCAGTAATTACTCTATCACCTGAGGCTATTACATCTGCTAGACCAGTAAATCCACGATAGTAAGCATTACCAGCTAACTGGCTACGATAGTTGCTGCCGAACATTACGTCATAACGTACTGCATCAATAACATCATCAATATCTGCTTCACATTGTGTTTTCTGTGTGTCAGCATAGCCAATATCAAACTTGGTTGTTAATAGTGTATTAACTTCAGCCTTAACTGCTGTTCTAAAAGCAGCAAGATTAATAGCACTATTTAATGCAACAAGTTTACTATCAACCCAACTTGTACCTGGTGGATCTAAAGTTGTTGGATCAGCATTAGCATTACCATCAATTATTTTAACTACAACATCTTTAATTAATGATTGAGCCTTCTGACCTGCTGCTAAGCTTCCACCTGTACCTGTTTTCTGTACTACTGCATTTTGCTTGGTTGATCTAGCAGCATTGGCATAACTTTGACCTTGAGCTACAACTAATAATAAATCACCTAAGTAATTGTAGGCTGCAATACTTTCTGTTAATTCACCATCTAAACTAGCAGGACCAGTAGTGGTTGATGTTGGATCCCAATTACCTTCATAATAGGCCTTACCAGCTAAATGACTTGCACTGTTGCCACCATATGTTAAATCATATAAAACAGCATCAATCAAATAGCTTACATCTCTTTCACACTTATCACGATTATATTCTAAAGTTGGATAAGTTGTTTGGATAAACGCTGTAGTTTCTGCAATTAGGAAAGCTCTGTTACCTTGTACCTGCTTAACTGCATCAGCATAATTAGCACTAAATGCTGTGTCAGATCCACTTGTTGGAGCTGGCATTAAGAATGGTCTCTTTGGAGTAAAGCTTATACCATCTTGTAGCAATTTGATGATTAGATCAAAGCTAGAATTTACTCTATCTCTAGCAGCAAATTGATTACCGCTTGGTCTTACATCTTTTAATTGTACTACCTGATCTAACACTTCTTTTAGTCTTTCATAAGCAGCTACAGTTTGAATAATCTGCTTAGGAATTATTGACTTAGGAGTAACAGCACCATCGTAATAACTTGTTGCTGCCTGTGTTGTATCTACATTACCGCCGTATAACAGATCATAACACATTGCATCAATTAAGAATCCTACATCACGACGGCACTTGGCTTCGTTATAGGCAAAATTAATATCTACAAAATCTGTTACATTTTTTCTTAAACTATTAATTGTACTTCTTAATGCTAACTTGTCACCAAATAGTTTGACTCCACTCTCTACCCAATTTACATCTGGAGGTACTTCTATGGCTGCAAATGCACCATTAGTAATGTAGTATATGATCTTGTCAATTAGCGCACTTGATGGTGTAACACTAGCAGCAGAATAATTATCAATAATTGTCTTTAACTGATCGTATGCAGCTAGAGTTAAACTTTGTTCACCTGTACCTAATGCTGTTGGGATATCATCATCAGTAGCAGCATAATAAGCCTTTGCTGCATTACGAGTTTCTAAGTCACCACCATAAATTAAGTCATAGCGTAGTGCATCTAAAATATATTCAATATCACGACGACAAGCATTTTCATCATAGCTTGGGTTACCGTAAGTTAATTTGTTAGCATTGATCCAACTAATCAAATCATTTTCAATAGCTGTGCGATTTATTTCGATATCACTAGCAAGAGTTAAACGAGCAGCTGTCGCATATGCATTTCCTGTACCACCTGTTGGTGTTGTTAGAATAAATGTAGGCTCTGCTGTTAAACCATTCTCTAGAATCTTGAGAATAATATCCATACTACGTGTTACACGCTGTACACTTTGTGCTTCAGCTGTAGTTGGGTTTTCTGGATTAACTGGCTTAACGATTTCAAGTAGTTTTTCTTTTAAGTGTTGGAAGCTGGCTAATGTTGCTGACTTCTGATCCTTAACTACTACACTGGCCATTTGTCTATAATAGCTTCTACCAGCTACAATACTACGGAAGTTGCTATTGAGTAATAGATCATAACGTACAGCTTCAACTACTAGCTCAACGTCTCTTCTACATTTTCCTCTATCATAACCAAATAATACATAATTCTCATCTACAAAATCTGTAACTGCTTCTTTTGTTTTTTCCTTAGCAGCCTGTAGAGCTTTATGTACTTGAACTAGAGCTGGATCAACCCAACCTAGATCAGGTGCTGAACTAATTGTGTATAATGATGTTGTTAAGTTTTCATCATTTGCATCATCAATAAGTTTGAGAATTAAGCTAACACAGGTTTGCATGTCAAGACTGGCTTCTAAACTACCATCACTACCATTTGGACTGCGTACCTGTAAAGTTGTATTACCAACTGTTGGTGTCCAAACTACGTCTTGAGCAACTGCACCAATAATTTGTCTCAAATATTCATAAGCTCTTAGAGTAGCTGACACTTCATCACTTTGATTATTAAGTGGATCTAACTGACTTAGTACACCTGCTACATAGCTCTTACCAGCAACTTCAGATTCCATTGTTCCGCCATATGTGGTGTCATAGAAAATAGCATCTAAAATTAGTTCTAAATCACGACGGCATTTGGCAACATCAAATCCTGTTGGTTGAGCATAAGCAGCAGCACTAACTTTCTCAAAACGCATTGTGTCTGTTTTACCAGTTGTACCACCAAACACTACTAGTGCGCTACCATCTAAATTAACTAATTTGAATTCAGTTGTTGTAGTAGCAGCACCATTGTTTGTAACTGTGGCCACTTTGTAAGTATTGCCACTTGAGTAACCTTCAATTGAGCTTGTACCGAATAATTTACCACTTACACGAACTAGATCACCTGGAGCTAGTAAGAAATTAGGTAATGCACCTGGATATTGAATAACAAATTGACCATCTGTTTCAAATAGTTTAGTTGTAATACCGTTAGTTACTTGATTTTGTTTAAACTTGTATTCAACTGGAGCTGGCATAATTACCAGTCCTGGTGTGTTAACATATGTAACAACATCATCAATAATAAAATCTCTATTCTTTTCTACTAGATCACGAGCACGCTTGAACTCAATATTACGACCTGTAGCTGGGAATGGAATAACATATTTAGGTGTTGCTTCTGGACCTTTGTCTAGTATGTCTAAAATAATATCCATGCTGCGTTCTACACTGTTAACAGCTAGGTTATTACCTTTAACAATCTCTACTGCTAGTTTCTTAAGGTGCTTGAATGAACCTAATGTGGCTAATTTTTGACTTCCTGTTACCTTAGCACTGTTAGCTCTTAAGTAAGCACGACCAGCACTGATACTACGGAAGTTACTTAGGAACATCAAGTCGTAACCAATAGCATCAACAATTAGACCAACGTCACGAGCACACTTTTCTCTGTCAAATTCATTCAATGTGAAGTTTGCATCAATAAAGCTGGCGACTTCATCCTTGATAAAGTTAATGTTCTTACGTAGAATTTCTACTGCTGTGTAACGATCAATATCTTCTTCGCTGTTTCTTACAGGAATTGGATAGTTTAATGCACCGTTATCTATGCCAACAGAACTTGTTGATACGCTGTAACCACTGTTTGCGCTATAGCTTACTCCATCAATAATTGCATTTGTGATAATATCACCATCTTCATTAACTCTTGCACCGTCTAAAATATCAATAACAATATCAAATCTTGTACTGATTTCTTCTTTAGCACTTGGAGCAACGATTCTCTTTAGTGTAATATCTTTTGCAGCTTTTAAGCTGGCCACTGTCTGTACTTTTTGTGCGCCAACTACTTCACTGGCATATGCACGTAGGTAACTGATAGCTGCGGTAATTGTCTTATAGTTACTGCCAAAGATCATATCACTTAAAATAGCATCTAAGATTAAACCAACGTCTCTGTAGCACTTTGGCTTGTTAAAGCTAAAGTTGTCAAAGAAGCTATTAGCCATAAACTTAATTGTTTCTGTCTTAATATCTTCCTTGGCTGCTAATACTGCATCACGGATTGACTTATAAAGACTTGGCTGATATGTTACAGTTGGATAACCTGTTGTAGTTGTACCTAATGTTAGGTCTGTTGCTGTATTAACACGAGCAAACTGTGTATCACCATCACTAATTGTAAACCAGTTTTGATTGATATAAGCAATCATTTCAGCACGGATGAATTGACGATTAGCCATTAATAAGTTAAAGGCACGTTGCTTGTTAACATCTGTACTGGCTATTAAGCCGATTGGCTGCTTGAGTCTTTGAATACTATCTTCTGTATTGTTTGGACCTTCTTGTAGAATCTCATTAATAATGTCAATTAAGTTACCGACTGCTACAACTTCACTGCCTGTGGCTGCTGGCAAATTTGTAATTTGTGGAACAGCGCCTTGCCAAGGATTTGGAGTTGGGCTACAGGTCAACACATCACGTAGTAATTCCTTCATATACTTGTAGGCATTTACAGTTTGTTTGATCTGCTTTGGTACTATACTGGTTAAAACATTTTTGTCTTCGTTGAAATCAAAGTAATAAATGCCAGCTGTTACAGCCTGACGATTACCACCGTGTACAATATCAAAACAAATACTGTCAATGATATAGCCAACATCACGAGCACATTTGACTTTGTCATAATCAAAGCCAGGATATGCAACTGCTAGATAATTTATAACATCATTCTTAATAAATTGTTTGTTGGCCTGTAATAGATCAAATGCGTTTTCTAAACCTGAATCATTTAGACGACTACCATTTGGCTGAATGAAATCACTGGTGCCAACAATTTCTGTTTCTAATTGCTTTAAGAAGATACTGAATAGTCCACCTAATCTGTTGACCTGTGTTTGAGTTGTAGGCACTAGATCAACACTGCCTTCTTTGAATACCTGTGGAACAGGTTGTGTACCTTCAATTTTATCTAAAATAACTACACGCTGGCTTAGTAACTGAGCACGTCCAAAGGCATCAATTGTTGCTGGTACTTCTTCGCTGCTCTTAAGTTGACTTAGGCCACTTGCATAGTTAAAATATCTTCTAGCTGCATCTAATGTTTGACTATTTCCACCATATACTAGATCATAGCAGGCAGCATCAATGGCATAACCAATATCACGACCACAAACATTTGTGTCATAATCATATGCTACCACTGTTGGCCAGTTCTTATTAATATAGTCAATTACTTCAGCAACAACAAACTTCTTGTTTTTCTGTAAGTTCTTAACCAAGTTTAATACATCTGGATCTGTATCTTGTTGCGCTGGGAATGTTAGAGCATATGTTCCCGCTGTTGGGTCTAATAAACCTTCAATGTAGGCCTTACCGCCGTTGGCTAGAGCTGTTGTAATAATAGTAAAACTATTTTGTACTCTTGCTAATAGTGTATCATTTTCTTGCACTAAAGGAACAATTTTGTCTCTTGCAAACTTATAGGCTTCAATAGTAGCTGTTCTCTGTTCATCTGGAACAGTATATGTGTCTGCTACTGCTTTCAAATAACTTATTGCTGCTTTAATTGTCTTATAATTTGTGCCAAAGATCATATCTTCAACAACTGCTTCGATAATTAAATCAATGTCTCTCTTGCACTTGCTTGTTACATAGGCTACTGTTGAGAAATTAGTCTTTAAGAAAGCAATTGTTTCATCAACAATTTGACTCTTTCTATCTAATACCTGTTCTCTAAGTATTTTGTATTCTGGTTCTGCTGCATCAAGATCAGGACCAATAATTAGAGCTGGACTCTTTGGTCCTGTTGCTACGATTCTGCTGATGATGTCAAAGCCTTCTGTGGCTAATCTCTTAGCGGTATCAACACGCTCTAAGAAAGTTTTGCCACCAACTGAAGCTGTACTAATACCTAAAGCATTAGCTCTTACTTGACTAACACTATTACCAGCACTTGTAAATGATGTATCAGTAATAACAGACCTAGCCACTGTCTGAGCACGTTTGATAGCTGCTGCTGTCTGTTCTTGTTGTTCAATACCTATTGTAATACCATCTTTGGCCCAATAACGTAGGCCACTGAATGTACTTTGTGTAGTACCTTCATATAGTAGGTCAAAGGCTAAACTATCTACAATAAGTCCGTTGTCTCTGTCACAGGTTTTTTGGTTGTAATCGGCAAAAAGTACACCATCACCAATGTTTGGACGACGTGCTAAATTCTTAAATGTGATCTGACGACCAGCTGACTTCTTAACAACACCACGATATAATGGATCACTGGCGCCACGACTTACCAGACCGTAGTTACCAAATGAGCTGTTTGACAAGTTAACTGAACAGAAACCACCGTTTTCACACATAAAGCTGATGTCACAGCAAATTGTAAAGATGGACACTAACTGTGTATTACCTCTGTTCAACATGTGAATACCAATACCACCTTGGTTGTACTGTGTAAACGCATCACAAACCATTGAACGTAGGCCTGTGGTCAATGCACCGTCAACACGCATACCTGTACCAGTAGTTGTAATACTTGTAACAGCCTGTGTGTATGGTGATGTTACGATTTCACCAGCACTTCCGTCTGGTGGGAAACATACCGCAGCACTTGGCGCAATATGACCCTTAAAGTTCATACAGAAGATATAAGCACCGTTGTATACCCAGAAGATATCCTTGGTTGGGTTCTTGGGACGAACTGTGGTGTTACGCAGGTTGTCACCAACAACTGACACACGAGCTGGAACACGTAATGGGTTATCTTCAATATACTCCCCACTCTTTAAGAAAATAGTTGTGCCAGGAGTCGCTATGCTCAGCGCCTTCTTTAGTGTCAAAAAAGCTTGACCCAAGGTCTTTCCGCTGTTGCTGTCGTCACCATTCTTGGCCACATAAAGTACATTAGGTACTTCAGTAGCGCCGATCTCGATGATCTTCTGGATAGCAGCAAATCCATCTGGTTGTTTAATTTCTTGTTTTGTAAAAAGTTTACCATCTGCTGTGTTTAATGCAATTTCGCCTAGGTCAATGCTATCTAGTGATGGTACTTTGCCAGGTATATCACTACGTTTAAATCTAATATTTGTGCTCATTTATCTTCCTTTGAAGTAAAAATTTATACTTTTTATTTACCAAAAATACCGAATTTTCATTCAGTACTCACCACAATCTATAGTTGTATCTATTAACTGTCCACCTTTAATATAGCCACCTACATTAAGGTCTCTAGTAATATTTGTATCGCCCTCTACTGCTAATTCATTTTGTACTTTGACTGAGTTTTCAACTTCTAAACTTTGACTTAGTCTTGTTTCTCCCTCAACATACAAACTATTATTAACATCAACAATGCCATCAACTGTTAGTCTATTACCAAAAGTTGTGTCACCGTCGACTTTAAAATTATTATTAACATTAGTAACACCTTCTTGGCTACCAATCTCAATATTTGTTGCTTCCCCTGCAAAATTTACATTCTTAGCTGTACTATTTGCTAGGTTAAATGTTTCTGTACTAACTGTTAGATCTCCACCATCAAGGTTAAGATCACCATCAACATCTAAATTCTGCCCTATGTGCATGTCCAAATCAACATCTAAATTATTATTAACATTGGTAATACCTACACTACTACCAATCTTAATATTTGTAGCAGCACCAGCAAAATTTACTGTGGTTGCTACTGCATTGGCTAGGTTAAATGTTTCTGTGCTGACTGTTAGATCTCCACCATCAATATTAACATCACCATCTACATCTAAATTATTATTAATATTGGTTGTACCAGTACTAGCACCTATTTCAATATTTGTTGCAGCACCAGCAAAGTTTACTGTGGTTGTTGTCTCATTTAATAAATTAAAAGTAGATGTACTGGCACGTAAATCTCCGCCATCAATGTTAACGTCACCATCAACATCTAAATTATTATTGACATTAGTTGTTCCAGTACTAGCACCTATTTCAATATTTGTTGCAGCACCACCAAAGTTAATTGTTGTAGCATTGGCATTGGCTATATTAAATGTTGTTGTACTAACTGTTAAATCACCACCGTCAATATTCAAATCACCATCAACATCTAAATCTTGTCCGATATGAAAGTTACCGTCTACATTAAGATTACCATCAACATCTAAATTATTACGAACATTTGTTGTACCTGTTGTTGCACCAAGTACGATACTGGTCGCTGCCTGAGCAAAGTTCACTGTAGTAGCTGCATCTGGAATTAGGTTAAAAGTTTGACTAGTTGTTTTAAGTTCATCTCCATCAATAACTACATCACCATCAACTTCCAAATTATTACGAACATTTGTTGTACCTGTTGTAGCACCAACTTTTAAATTGGTAGCAGCACCAGCAAAATTAATAGTTGTAGCAGTTGTGTTTAAAAGATTAAACAAACTTTGATTAGTAGTTAAATCACCACCATCAATATTAACATCACCATCAACATCTAAATTATTACGAACATTGGTTATACCGGTAGATGCACCAAGTACAAGACTAGTAGCAGCTCCAGCAAAATTAATAGTTGTAGCAGTTATGTTTAAAAGATTAAACACACTTTGATTTGTAGTTAAATCACCACCTTGTATTTCTAAATCTTTCTTAATTACTGCATTTTCTTCAACAACAATATCACCTCTTAGTGTGATTAGAGTAGGTAAAGCTAGATTACCACGCATTATTGGTGAATCTATTTTAAATGCATAATTGAAACCTTTTGGACCAACATATGTCCAACCCACTACATAAATTACATGAGATCCTGTCATTCCAGTTGGTATAGAATTACCATAAAAATGTACTATACCAGCCTGATAATCAAAATACCATTCACCGGCACCTAAAATACCATCAGCAAATATTTGTGTTCCACCACTTACTGTTGGATCAGCTAATCCTGCATTACCATAATAAACTTTAACACGGTATGAATTAGTAACATTTACAGTGTCAAATTCTGGTGGTACCCAATCTGTTATACCTGTTTTCCAAGTAGGATATACAGAGCCACCCATTAATTGACTGGTAGTGTCTGGTGTACATTCTACTCTATTAGTTTGTATTGTGCCTAATGTAGCACTGGCTGTACTAGGTACCAAATAAGAATTGAGCCATATTGAATCGCCCCTATTTAGACTAGGACTGGCTATAGACTCATTACTTACACTCTTGTTGGCAGCAGTATCAGTTTTAGCTACACCTGCTAACTTCTTTAGTAATAAATCAACTCTGGTTGCATCAGTTACGGCCATTATCTATCCCTATTATTGATCGCTCACATCTAAATACAAACTGGTCAAGGATTCACCTGGATTTAATCTAATTCTTACCCATATTTCATTATTAGTACTATTTGTACTACTCAACGTTCCAAAACTAATATTAACCTGTTTAGTTCCTCCATTTTTTGGAAGATTACCACCTAAAGCACAACCACCTGCTAGACTATTGTCTATCTCTGCGCTTAACCAGCTATTCACATGTCCTGATTTTAAACTAGTGCCATTTGCTCCTGGTAATGCTGCCCAAATACCTGCTATACCTCCTGGTGTGGTCCAACGTATTCTAAACTTGCTTACTGCTGATCTTGTAAATCTAAAAGTAAAATATTGCGGATTGGCCGCTGTTCTTGTACTAAAATTCGGTCCTGCTGGCAAATACCCTGTTGAGTAATTTGTTACATTATGTGTTAAACTGTTTACTCCAGTACTAGTTCCTACAACAATGGCATCTGTATCATATAGTGTTCCAGTTTGACTATTGAACAATGTGCTACCTGCTGTGAATACTGGAGTATCTTGACTAGCCGTTCCAGCGTCTGGGTTAACACATCGTGTAGCACCAGTTGTACTACCACCTACTGCTGCATTAAAAAATATATTTGTTTCATCTAAAAATGATGTGCTACTTGTTGTGCCAGTTTTGTATAAAATTCTAGCATTTAATGCAGGTAAAGCAGTTTGAGCTGTTTGATAACTATTATCTGCTGTATATATAGGCACAGTTGTTGTGGTATTCCATAGTCCAAAACCTGTGACAACATTCACTCTAAAGGTTTGTGTGTTTGGTCCACTACCGTTAGTTACCTGTGTAGTTTGTGGTAAGAATGTATATCCAAGATTAGCATAATTTTTATTACCAGCACTGGTCCAAGGACCTACAGCACCAGTAGTTAAAATATTTGTACCTGTACTTCCATGGGCAGTTTTTCCTCTGTTCCATGTAAGTGTAAATCCAATATCATAAACTGTGCTACTATTGTAGTGAGGGACAGTACTAGAGTACGTAATATTTGAAGTGTTTAGTGTAAAAGTTTGATTAGTGAAAACAGGGAGACCATCACTATCATCAAAATACCAAACTCCAATATTGCTAGTGTTAGATCCAATAGTTGTTGAATCACTAGCACCAGTATGCTCAATTTGTACTGTGTTCCATCCAGGTGGAACAGTGTCACCAACTACTCTAATATCTATTGTTTCATAAAATCCTGGTGTGTCTAATGGACTAGCCACATTATTTGACAATACTAGTAAATCGTATGTGCCAGCAAAATTACCAACATCTGTTTGTGTGGTAAAATTAATTGTTCCTGTTGCTGTACTTGTTGCTGCAAATGCTAGACCTTGTGTGCCAGTTGTAGCATCAAATAATGATAGCTTAATTGTTTTAGCTGTTACACCCTTTATAATATAAAATGTATCATTAGCTAATCCACCAAATGCTCCAGAAGAAGCTGTTTTAATCAAATATCCTGGAACTAATACACCTGCTGTTGGTTGTACAAATCTCACTATGTCACTACCTAGTGTAGTAGCTGTTATTCTTGTTGTAATAACCTGTGTACTATTGCCAAATGTCAAAGTTTTTTGTATAACTGGTAGACTATTTCTCTTAACTATAATTTTACCTTCAGTACCTGGACCTGTGTTTGTAATTGTACTTGTGGCATAGATATTAGTTCTAGCCACATAAACCACTGTACCAGGAGCAGGTGCTGTAACTGTTGTACCGTTTAAAGGTTGTGAAAGAGCATCTTGATTAATAATTCTTTGTGTTAAATTGTTTATAATTAAGTTTTGATTATTAGGAAATGGGGGAGGACTTGGTGGCACTAACAAGGTTAATATTAAATTTAGTTGTGCCACACCATCTGTAAGACTGGTGTCCTCTGTCATATCCACAGCACCTTCTAAAATACCTAGTTCTGGTTGACCCATTAAAATAAAATTAGCATTATCAGTAGAAATATCTTTTTCTACTCGGAGATTTTCGTGTACACGACTATTGCTGACAAGCTCTATTAACCCGTTACCATTTGCATTTAATGCTAAATGACCATCTGTGTTTGTATTGCTAATTTTTGTATAATTAGTTGAATCTACTAGACCTTTAAAAGTATAATTATTATTGACTTTTGGACCTTGAGTAAAGTTAAAAGCATCTGTTCCTTGTGGTCCACCTAATCTTAAATCATCTGTGAATATTTGACGCCATGATTTAGTCTGTGAACCTAGATCATATGTATCGTCAACATCTGGAATAATATCACTTATAATATCTGCATTAAATTGAATAGTATCTGTGTTTTCATTACCTAATACTAAATTACCATCTGCTGTGATACTACCTGTAGCATGTATATTACCATTAACTTCTAAGTTACCAGTTAGGTCTAATCTACTGGTATTAGTGAAAGGTATTTGTGCTAAATTAAAAGTTCTACTACTGATATTCAAATAGTCTATATTTGTATTTGTATTGATGTTAATACCGCCATTAGATGCTCTAATTTCGTTTTGATCAATTACAATATTATCTATTTTTAGATATTCACCTTGATATATATCACTATATGTGGTGCCTGTTACATCTAATTCGTATCGGGGTATATCTCGTTTAATTCCTATGCCAACTTTTTTGTTAGGATTAGTAGTATCTGGTACTGACAGATACAGTAAATTATCCTCAAAAGCAAGATCTTCTGCATATCGCAGGAGATTTTTTCTGAGCATTGAACCTGAAATACGACCTACATTGGCCATTTCGCTCCCCTATACCCCGTGTTTCACGGTTAACCTTTGTTTGAACTTTCGCTCGCATCCCTTACGGGCTCTTTGCCGGTTTACCACAGTTTGATTGATCAATCAGATGTCTGACTGCTTAGTATTATTTACCAAAACTTGGGAAAATATTAGTCAAACCCGTGAATTACAGTCACCGTTTTACCGGGTGGGGGCGGGCTAGCAAATTTTAAATAGAATCCTGTGGGACTTTTTTGTGCTGTTGATGAAGTAACTAGTCTATAGTTTGTATAGGGAATTTGAAAAACATTCTCTACATAAACAAATATATTAGCAGCAGTTGTAGGTGGAACACCTAGCTTATCTCTAATTGGGCCGAAAAATACTTCTACACCATTTACATAAGTATTAGTTATGAAATTTGATATTTCATTGTTTTCACCTGCCGCTTCGCTTACTGGATAAGTTTCGTCATCCCAATCTATTCCTACATTTGGGTCTGGGTCTACGAATAAACTAGCATCTGTGGCCCCAAATCTTTGTATGGTTATACTTGAAGGTTGTTTGGCTTTTAATTGAACCCACTCACCATTTGTTAACACCTCTAATGCATCACCATCAGTATTATATCTTATAATACCACTGTTTCCATACCATTCATTTGAAGATGGTCGCTCATTATCTGGTCCTGTGGGTATTCTTATACCTTTTAATGTTGGTACTTTAAAATCAGCCCTTGTCTGTCCAGGCGTAGGTGGAGTAAATGGTATATCCATAACAACTAAGCCAGCAGGTTTTAGAGTAAACTCTAAACTTTTTGTTACGTTTTTGTTTAATTTTAGCTGTTTATAAAATTTCATTATGCTACTCTAACAACGCTAAGAAGCGCATTTATAGAAGCTCCTACATCTGAACTAGCCCAAACTGCATCTTCCTCACCTAAAATTATTTTTTCTGTATCAAATGAAAATGTATCACCGTTAGTAATGTTTAAGTCTTTTATGATTGCTGTTGTAGATGATGGATATACTTTATCTTTTGGTACTAAATATACCGTTAAATTTGCAGGAGTTTGCCCTCTGTTACAAAAAAACATACTAGTAATTGCATAAGCAGTACCTGGCCAATTTGGAGCTACATAAGGAGCAACACCAACTTTGAATAATGGTACCGCTGCACCCTGAGGAGCTATAGGATTACCACTTACATCTGTTTGTACTACTAGTACTGGAACTATAGCGCTCACTAAACCAAACCCGTTTGCCATTTATTCTTCCTAAATTAAAATATTAAACTATATACCAGTGCATTACTGGCACTACAAAATTCTCCATTGCCTATAGAATTAGCAAAATACAACCCTGTACCACCTGATCCTAATTCATTTCTACTGTATACTAAATTTTGTTCTACAGCTGGGGCTGGGGCAGCAATAGTATTTGACAAATGTTCAAATCTTAGTACATTCCTTAGTATAACATTACCTGTATAAGGATTAATTACTAAGTTTGAATTATTAGTACTTATCATTGTGGTTTGACTACTGTCAACAATTAGCTTAATATTGTTAGTGTTTTCTTCACCAATACCTATAATGATTCCTATATCTGTACCAAATCTTCCAATTTTTGTTACAGGATTTTTTATCCTAGAAGCAAAGGGTCCTGACCCTGTAGTGAATAATACACCACTAAATCCATCGCCAGCCTGTGTTACATCTCTAGCTTCAGCACCAGAAAAAGTATTATCTAAAGTATCCTCTGTATACCTATAAAACTTTTGAATAATAGCCTGACCAGCTTCTGCTCTAACATATTCTTTTAAAAACTTAAAGTTAGGTATATCATTATCATTTTCTATTCTTTCATGATATGGCACAAATGCCGAATCAATTTCACCTGGTTCAATAGTTGTATAATCAACTCTTACAACACCTTCATATCCTGTGTAAAAAGTTAAATGCTGATTATTACTACCATCGTCAACTCCATAAGTTTGTATCCTATTTGTAGTAAGTGGTTTTAAATTTGCATTGCTAGAATTGTCTTTTAGTACAAAAGCTGGGGGCAGTAAAGTAAATGCTGATGTATTACCTGTTTGGCCTTTAAAAGGTTTTTCATCAAAGACCATTAAAACATCAGCATTACCTCTGTCGATAACTAGTCCACTCATTTGATTGCTACCGTTATCTGATATTTCACTACCTTGCTGTCCATTATTCAAGGTAATTAGTCTATCTTCAATAACTAGATCCTGTTGAGTAACACTGGTCGTATTACCTAAAATTGTATCACCTTGTACATACAAATCACCAACAATATTTACTCTACCATCTGATCCTGAATCAAATCGTATTTCACTGCCTGATTCGGCGATTACCTTGTAACCGCCTTTTTGTATTCTAAGGACTTTAGACATTATCTATTTGTAATTTGAACACGTCCTGGTTCTGCTGCTGCAAAACTCCATGGAGCTGTTGCACCTGATGAAAACAAATGTCCTGCTGCTCCATATGGAACTAATCTTGCTCTATAGGCTAATAATTTTTGTACATAATATGTTTTACCATCTGAGTCAACTGCTGTAATATTCATCTCACCAGCAGCACTAGCAGCACCACTTGTTTTTAGTGTGCAACGACCAATGCCTTGAGCTGTTTGTACTACATATTTGTAACTGCCTACCTGTTTAATAATATCACCTGTTACAGCTGAACTACCACCTGTGCCACTTATATAACCTGCTGTACCTGAAGCTGGGATAAAGGCTGTTACTGTAATACTATTTTGACGAGCACTTTCACCAGTTGTTAGAACTGCTACATATGTACCTGCTACTTCGGCACCAACATCACTATCTGTTACTGTAACTGTTGGAGCACTTGTATATCCTGAACCACTGTTGGTCACAGTGATTGCTGTTACATTTCCTGATCCATTAATCACTGCTGTACCTGTAGCTGTTTCACCACCTGGAATTTGTGGAGCACTAAAAGTAACTGTTGTAGTTGCTGCTGTATAACCTGTACCTTGTACACTGACGGTTACACTTGCTACACCTTCGCCACCTGTGCCTTCACCTGTTGCTGCGATGTTAGTTTGACCGAAATACTTTTTATTAATTGGACGTCCCATTGTTTTCTCCTTTTGACGTTCTAAGTCTACGCTGCGGGTACAGCATAATCTTTATTGAATATTTATCGTTCTATTTTTTAATTCAACATATGTGAATTACGTAGATTTTCTGGATGCTTTCCATCTGTATGTAAGATTGTAGGAGGATGTCCTCTTGGACCATATATGGCACCACGAATTGGACTGGCTGTTAGATATTCCTCTAGTCCATAAGAACTTGTAAAACCAACATAGTGCGTATGCGGAGTACATTCTTTAATCCATCTTTCTCTGTGTATTATATGAGGGTTATTACTGACTAATTTTACTGTACTATAAGGGAAAACACTTCCTTCGTGATCAATCCAATCCATGTCCTGTCCTAAACTAGCATGACCATCTGGTTGATTTCCGTGCAATTTTCTATTAAACCTCAAATGTAAAATATTATCTTTACGCATACCATCTAGAATTTGATCTAAATTATGCATAATACGATCAGCATAAAACTCCCAATCGTGCTCAACCATAAACAAATATTCTGCCTGACTTTCAAAAGCAGCTCTGTGATATCCATGACTGAGTCCATTTACATCGGCATCTACCTGAGGGAAAAGTTTTTTTAAATTTTCAATATACTCTTCACATTTATCTCTATTTGGATTGCGATCACACCATACTTTTACAGGCATATCTCTTTTCCAAGTATCTTTAAAACTTTTATATGTGTTTTCTATATGCCAGGTATCAGGTGCATTAACTGTTGAATTTGTAAAAATGTGTAGTTCAATTTCCATAATGGTTCCTAAATATAAGCATATTTAATAAAAAAAGGCACCTCTTAGGGTGCCTTTTAGTGTAACAAACTCTTGATGTGCGCTATATCAGCTAAACTTGACGTTGGCTGTTGTTAGTGCAACTTTACCCAAGTAGTCTTGAGCGTTACCAAGAGAGCTTGCTGTATTTGTCAACTCTACATAACCATAACGTGTCATAAATGATACGACTGGTTCAAATGTAGATGGATCTAATACAACACCACTGCTCATTAATGGAATGTATGGGCAGTAGAATGCAGCAGCGTCACTCTCACTTGATCCTTTGTAACCTACAAGGATAGGAGCTTCGTCGCTGGCATATGTGTTTACATAAATCTTCATTGCGCTGTTCAATGTACCAACCATCTTGGTGTTAGTTGGAGCTTCGAATGTACCTTCTGTAGTACGTGCGAAAGCACTTGTTGTTGCGCTTTGTAGAATAGTTAGTGCAAATGGACTTACAACTGCCCAGTTAGCAGCACCACGACGTGTGCGTTGAGCAATGATGTTAGCAACACGATTGATTAGAACTGCCAATGCGGCGTGTTCATCACCAACGAATGTAGCTGTACCACTTACAGCGGCCTGATTAAATGTTTCTTGTGGACTACCGGCCAAGTTAGCCAAACTTGCTAGAATTTCTTGGTCAATTTCAGCAGTAATTTCTTGAGCTAGAGCAGCCATAATCTCTGCTTCTACATCAATACCATGTTGTGCCTGCATATCTTGAGCAGCTTCAAATGTCCAACGAGCTGATAGCTTACGACTCTTAGCTTCAACTGTTTGTTTCAAGATTTGAATGCTCATTTTACGACCAGGTATACCTTCCATTGTCGCTGTGCTTGCAGCCTTTCCTGTTGCAGCACCGGAATACTGCTCAGCGATCTTGAATGGACTTAGTGCCTCTTCACCAGCAGTTACTCCAACAATTTCGCCGTTAGCACCGACTGTGTCAGCATAACGAACTCTCAATGTATGGATTTGACCAACTGGTCCAGTTAGTGGTTGTACACCAACCAACTCGTTAGCAATAACGGTTGGCATAACACGACGGATCACTGGAAGGATCACGCGGTTTAATGTTGCGACGTTGCCAGCAGATGTAGTACCAGCGGAAGCACTTTCTGCGAGATACTTACGAGTATTCTCTAAAGTTACACCCATCACTGATCTTTTTGTGCCTTGGAGGCCTTCGAGTAGAGCCTCTTTTGTCTCCTGCCAACGGTTTGTTAGTAGTTCAGACATGTTTTTCTCCTTAATTAAGTCCAGCTAGGCGACGGATATCAACGATGTTACTATCTGATGCGCTGCTGTTTGTCTTCTCTGTGGTAACCTTGTTACCGGTCATTTCTTTTGCCTCTACAAGTGCCTGTCTTTTCTTAGTTGTACTAGAACTACCTTCTATTAAAGTTGGTAGATACTTGTTAAAACTTTCTGTTAGTCGTGTTGTTTGTACGCTCTCTAAAAGTTCACTCATAATTCCCTTTTGTTCTGCGCTTAATGGAGCAAGCAATTCACCCATCAATTCCTTGCGCTGGGCTGCTTCTTTTAGACGACGAATTTCCATTTCTTTGCTTTCTATAACTCTCTGTGCTTTCACTGCCACTGTGTTTGCCATAGTGATAGCAGAGTCTTTCTTGTTTATAACCTTGAGCAATTTACTTGTTTCTGATTTCTCATTCAAGTAACTATTTTGGTATTCGTTGCTAAATGCTTCAAAAATCTTACGACCAAAGTCTGCCTTACGAGCTGCTTCAATGTCCTCTTTGAGTTGTACTAGCTCTTTATTCAAGCTCTGTGTAACAACACCTTCGACCATTACTGCGGCACGCTTCACAAATTCTTTCTTCATCTTAGCTAACTGCTGGCGTCCTTCACGGATCAGTTTAACCTTAGTGTTAGCTAGGTCCTTCTTATCTGCATAAAATTCAGCAATTTCATTAGCGAGCGCTTCAACCACAAATTCTTCTAACTTGAAGAACTTACTAGCCATAGACTTTTGATCTTCATGCAATTCTTTTACTTCTTTGGCGAGACTGCGTGTGATGAACTCTTTGAGTACAGCACTATCTTGTCTCATTTTTAATGCATATTTGGCTTTGGCTTCGGCTAATTGTTTACGATCTTCTGCGAACTCAGCAATCTCAGGTGCTAGTTGATCTCCTACCATTCTGTCAATGGCTTCAATCATGACCGTACGATCATGCTCATAACGCTGAGCAAACTCTTCCCTTAGTTGCTGTGAAACTTGTTCACGATTTTCGGCAACACGGGCTTCCCATGCTTCCTCAATCTGAGATCTGATATCTTCGCTAATCACATTGTTTTCAAATAAGCTTTTTAATACATCCAACATTGTGATTCTCCTCTTGTTATCGGAGCTTGCCTATTACTGCTAATAGGCTCTCTTTAATGTACTTCTGTGCTTTGGGATCATTCTTCACTTCCTCCGCTATGCGTAAGGCTCTAAGCCCACCACGATTATTCATCAAGTGTTCATAGATTGGTGTTGGATATGCCCCAGGCGCACTTGGTTGAGCTACCACATCCACTGTGATAATCTCAAAATCACTTACAGTGCCAGTTCCGTTACCACTGACATTGCCGGATCCTCTACTACTTACTCCCAACTTAACACCACTTTCTAACATAGTACGCACTAGGTTGCCCATGGGTGTTGGTAGTATTTTAAACTTTCCATAACCATTTGGACCGTCCATCCACATTTCTGTAATCATGTGGCTGACTCGGTCCAAATTAATTTTTAAATCATCTGGATGATCTACTTCACCGAGAACGCTATACCCTCCTGATATCTGATCGTTCAAAGTTTTGACAGCTCGCTCTATCTCATCAACAGGATATACTCTTTGGTTGGCATTTTTGATGCCACCTTGAATACAAATACCTTTCATATAAAGGTCTTTACCGTTCTCTCCTTGACTTTCGATCACACATTTAGCCTGATCAAACGTCAAGTTTTCCCTAAGTACATTCATCTAATTATTTTGCTCTTTGTGGTGCACCATTTAAAGGACTCTTGGTATTTAAATTACCTACCTGTCCTGCTGCGCCGCCTGTACCGGCACCCCAAGCTTTACCTTCTGCTTCACCTTTCTTCTCTGCACCGTGTCCTGGCTCTTTCTTCTTAAATGCTTTTTTACCTGCATCTGTTTTGCCTGGACGATTGTGTACTTCACCTTTTACCAAGTCCTGTGGTGTTTGATTAAACACTCCATTGCCTTGAATCTTACGTCCTGCACCTACTTCTACTGGTGCTTGACCATTGCGGTTACCTAGAATATTTTCTGATGTGCCACCCATTCTGTTCGGCTTGGCAATTGGACTTTTAGTGTTTACACCATCGTCACCCATCTTACCCCAAGTGTTATAGTTACCGCCACCTACTTTTTCTACATACTCACGGATAAAGTCTTCATCTGTTTTTTCATCATCTTCATCTTCATCTTCGGACTCATCCTCGTCATCTTCACTAGCTTCGTAATACATACTATCTTTTGTAGGCTCTTCGTCACCGCCCATGTCACCCATGTCGTCACCACCCATGTCACCCATGTCGTCACCACCCATGTCCATTTCATCACCACCACCTAACTTTTCTTCAAAGTCGGCTCTTAAGGCTTCTAATTCTGCTTCTAGGTCATCTAAACGATCAGCAGTGTCTTCCTCACCCATATCACCCATATCGTCATCGCCCATATCACCCATTTCGTCATCATCAGCTTCAACGTCACCTAACATATCGTCAGTTTCGTCGCCGCCAAATGCTTCCATTCCTGTTGGCTCTTCTGGTGGCTGCATATCACCGCCCATACCCATATTTTCTTCTTCACCTTCCTCTTCTTCACCGCGTGATTCTTCAGTTTCATCATCGAAATCATCGGCTAATAAATTCTCGTAAATTTCGCGGCTTTTAGCCACGACTATATCATGAAATAACTCTCGTGCTCGTGCTTCCTCATCGTTAATAAGGTACTCAAGCATCTGTTCGAACTTTGAACGATCTCCCATTTTGGTCTCCTATAGGTAATGAGCTGTCAAGTATTATTTACATATAACTGTAAAAAAGGGTGTCTTATAGCCTAAATCTAACGTATTTTTTGCCATTCAGACATTATCTTTCTAAAATCGTCATAGTATATTTGGAAATAATTATCATATTTGAATTTGGTCTCATAGAAATTTGGAATTGTCACTCTTACAAACTTTATATTAGAATGTGTTTTTATAATTTTCTCAGTTTGCTTGAGCCAATTTAGATGATAAGTTGCTGGATCTGTACTGCGTTTATAATTTTCTGTATTAGCAAATACATTGTTCAACTTACCATTCAATCCTTCAAAATCAAATCCAAAAAGATATATTTCATTAGGTTTATGTGTTTGAGCCAAATATAAAGCCGATGGACCACTACTCCACCCTAATGGCTCCTCAAAAAAATTTAATTGTTTAAAATTGTGTTTATATGTTAGGTTATAGGTCCATACAGGTGTAGTAAGATGAAAATTTGATTTACATATTTCTTGTAACATCTTATGATCAACTGCAATGAGATGGTCGGGCTTATATTCTCTGTAAACAGCATTACAGGCATATATAAGCCCATATGGACGTACTTCGTCAAAATCTATATTTAGGCGTGTCCTACCATTTCCGAACACAAAACTACGCTTTATGGCTTGCGTCTGCACATCCAAGCTACATTTTGAAATTCATCACGCATATAATCCTGAAAATTATTACGGTCCATTGCATCTTGTATATCTGCATCGGTAATCTCACACCAATTCCAAATACGATGATTAATAGCTTCTTCAAAATATTCAACATTTCTACAATAATCATGTGCCATAATAAAATCACCTGACTTGAGATAATCTGAAAGTAAATTTACTTCCATTTTCTTCAAACCACCATCACACATCAATACTGTGGTTCCTGGACGTTGAATATATCCCGTGATCTCCTCTATATTACCTGGTCTTAGATTTTGGTAATCATCTGTGAAAAGATTAGCTATTCTTACTAAAATACCTTCATTACTTAACATTGAATACCATCCTTGAGGATGTAGTTCATAACTAATCATCTGATATTCATGTCCTACTTCTTTTAAAATACGATTAAGTGCTAGGCTTGTAGCACCTTGTCCGATACCAATCTCAATAACTGTTGTAGGTTTTACTTCATTGAAAAAAGTACGGAAAGGAATTTGAAAATCCTTATGTTGCTGACAGATAAGGCCATCAATAGGCCCGTGTTCGAATGGTTGCATAATTGTCCTTTATAAATGATTAAGCGGTGGGCTGCGCAGGTTCAGTACCATACATTTTTTGAAAGAATTCTAATTCTTCTTCTACTTCTAAAATGTGCGATTCCGATGCCTTACGTAAATCATTTATCTGTCTTAAGGTAAGTCTGGTTTTTCTTGTGTCACTACGCTGTAATTCTTCTAAATCTCGTGCAGAATCAAACCTAAAGTCATTGCTGATCTTTTGTGTTTCTGGATTTAGATAAAATAACTCTCTGAGAATCATATAGTATTTATTACATTGGCGGAGCTGACATTGGGCTTGCTATGCCTGTTTGCGGTGCTGCTAATGGTTGTCCAGCCATACCAGCTGTCATATCTTCAGGAGCTTCTGTATCTCCTGCTAGTTCAAGATCACTGTCAATTCCTGCTGCGCTCAACCCTGCACCACGTAATTCACCACTAGCATCAGTACCAGTAATAGGTGCCATGCCTTTCTCTTGACGCCATAGATTTTCATTTTCTGCCATCTCTTCTTCAGTTAATCCTAAGAATCTCTTTAAGGCAAAACGCTTACTGATATATGGTACTTGTTGTATGGTGCTAAATGTATTAATTCTTTGTCCATCCATTTCGCTTTGACGATATGCAGCAAAATTTAATGGACTTTGAAACTTAATCTCAAATAAACTTGTGTCAATATTGACACCTCTATTGTATAAAAAACGCTTAAATTCCTCATCAAATGCTGTGGTCAACAAACTTTGTAATCTCATACAATAATTGTTAAAACGCAATTCTTGAATATAGGCTGTACCTACACGACCATCGTTATATTGTTGTTGTCCATCATCTGGTCCACTAGGCAAGTAACTGCTTGGTATACGCAAGGCTCTAAACAATTTGTTAGTAAAATATCTTAAATCGTCAATTTCACCAAGATTTTGACCACCTGCTAGTGTTTCTACCTTACTGCCTCTACCACCTTCAGTTTGTGGGAAGAAGTAATCTTCACCGATGCTCAGTGGATTGTAGGCACTGTCAATAATATTCATACCGCCGCCATTTTGACTAGGAATACGACGCTGATGTATTTCATTTTTAACACGTTCTACAAAGCTCATAGCCATATGACTGGGCATATTTCCCACATCAATATAGAATATTCTACGCTCTGGAGCACGTTGTATACGATAGATTAAAATAGCATCTTCTAATAATTCTTTTTGTTTATAAACTTTAAAAACTTGTTCAAGCAAACTATTACCAAATGGATAGTTATTATCTAATCCTTCACTTAAACTGAGGTGAATCACATGTGAAGCATCAATAGCCACTTCATTCTCATTAATACTAAAACGATCACCGTATTGTGTTGGGTATGCACCTGTGGCACCACGAGCCATACCTCCACCAGCTACATAATTACTACCACGATTGTTAGTTTGATGAGGACTTTGTTGTATCTGTGTGGCTACAAGATTTTTAAAATTTGGGTTTAGGTCACGAATAACATACTGTTCTGGCTTCTTTCCATCGCTTTCATTAACAATGATTTTAACCATCTTACTTGGGTCAACATAAAACCATTTTTGTGTTTCTGGGTCACGAATAAACCAACTATCACCAAACTTAAATGTATTTCTTACTATACGAAAAAATCTTGTGTCAAATTGTTGTAACTTGAACCATTGTTGTAAGTATTCACGTAGCACACGAATTTCTGTATTTGTAGCACGATCTTTGAAGCTTAGACTAAATGTAGTATTATTTTCTTTATTCTTCTGGGTACAAAATTCTGCAAGAATATCTAGGGCAGCATTGACTTCTGGATCCATATCCATGGTATCGTATTGCATATATCTTTCAATACGATTTGGTGTACCAACATAGATATCAGGCAGGAAACTGCTGTAATTACTACGTGCTGGTCCTGGTCTTTGACCATTGGCCAAGCCACTTATAACACTCAGTCCTGATTGATTGCTAGTATCAACTGGTTTAAAATATCTACGCCAACTCATATGCTTTACCTATTAAATAAATTTCCATTCATACTCTTTGTAGCATTGACTTGGTTTTTTCCAGTTTCTTCTACTTTGTTTATTAGTCTATTCATGTTACTATTTAATGTTTCCAGCGTCTTTACAACATCGTCTAGAGTTTTATTTTCTTTCTTCTGTGTAGTTTCAGTAGTTTTTTGATCCTGTTTCTTTCCATCTTTATCTGCTTTCTTCTGTGCATCTTTTGCTTTTTTATCTTCCTGCGCCTTTTTCTCATCCTTCTTAACTTCGTTTGGTATATTCTTAGCTTCAGCCTTTGGCTTAGGTGTAGGTAATCCATTAGGCCCTAATGTAAAATCACCCATGCTAATTGGAGCGAAATTAGCCTCACTAGCTGGTCCTTTAGCTGGTTTTTTGGCCATTGCTTCAGCTACACTGGCATCACCTGTACCAGTATCACCAGGGCCGGCAGCATAGGCAGCATCATCAGCTGTTGAATCCATAGTCTGTGGTAGTTGTGATGAAATATTCTTCAATGCTTGACTTACATAGTCATCTTCATCTTCAGCAAAGGCACTGTCCATTGATCCTTCACCTTGTGGTTCTTCATTAGCCTCTAACATTTGACTATCAGTCAAGCCCTGTACTTGACTAGTTAAATCTTTAAATGCACTATATTCATCTTTAGCAAAGGCACTGTTCATTTCACCGCCAATAGCATCACCACCTTCACCATATTCATCCCTAGCAAAGGCACTGTCCATTGATCCTTCACCTTGAGGAGCCTCATTCAACTCCTCCATAAACTTGTCACGAGCAGCAATTACTGAATCAGTTAATCCACCATAGCTTTCAACCTGTGCCTTATTAGCTTCTTCTGTTTGTTCAAGTATCTTTTCATCTGTTTCTTTTTTGGCTATTCCTAATGCTGCTGCTAATTCTTCCTGTTGTTCTAGATTAGATTTAAGATTATTCTGAGCTCTTATTACACCGTTTTCCGCCAACTTCAACTGTGCCTGTTCTTCTTCTGTCAGTGCTCTTTCATTAGCTAGAGCTTTTAGTCCGTCTACTTCACCTTGACGCTCTAGGAGTCTTTCTTCAATTTCTGTTCTTCTCTCTGCCAATTTGTTCATTTCTTCAGTCTTGTCTCTCATACCTTGAACTGGTAGTGCTTCCTTCATATCCTCTTTGATTTTTTCACTATTAGACTTAACTTCTTCCTTAGCATCAGTTAATGGCGCTACTATTATCTTGCTCATTTCTTGATTGGCCTGTTTTGTTTGTTCAAGGATTTTACTATCTGAATCTTTTTTGGCAATTCCTAATGCTGCTGCTAATTCTTCCTGTTGTTCTAGATTAGATTTAAGATTATTCTGAGCTCTTATCACACCATTTTCAGCTAATTTTAGTTGTGCCTGTTCTTCTTCTGTTAGTGCTCTCTCATTAGCCAAGGCCTTTAGTCCATCTACTTCACCTTGACGCTCTAGGAGTCTTTCTTCAATTTCTGTTCTTCTCTCTGCCAATTTGTTCATTTCTTCAGTCTTGTCTCTTATACCTTGAACTGGCAGTGCTTCCTTCATACCCTCTTTGATTTTTTCACTATTAGACTTAACTTCTTCCTTAGCATCAGTTAATGGCGCTACTATTAGCTTGCCCATATCTTTACTGATATTTTCAGCTTCCCTATAAGCCTGTTTCATTTCTTGATTAGCTTTTTTAAATGCTTCACTGCCTTCAATTTCTTCTTTGCTCTTGCCTTCTCTCTGCCCTTTAGCCATCATAGTGTCCATAGCTGCGCTTGCTTGATCTCCTCGTTCAGTAGCAGCTTCTTTGGCCTTGGCTAAATCGTTTATTTTTGCCTGTCTCTCCATTTGGCGTTGATAGAGTTCTTCTCGTTTCTTCTCCTGCTCTGCTTCTTCAGTCTTATCTCGCATACCTTGAACTGGCAGTGCTTCCTTCATATCCTCTTTGATTTTTTCACTATTAGATTTAATTTCTTCCTTAGCATCAGTTAATGGTGACGTAATTGCCTTACCCATTTCCTTGCCGAGATTTTTAAATATTTCTAAATTAGCAGTGCTTGTAGCTATTTCCTCATCTGCTTGTGCTTTTAGATTTTTTTGAAAAGTCAACTCATTTTGTTCACGTTTAGTAAGAGTTTCGGTAGCAGCTTTTTTCTCTAAATCAACAATTTTTTGAGCAGCTTCGTCTCTAGTTTTAACCCAATGATCGTTATAATCCTGTTCTACTTTTATCTTAAACTTATTATTTTCCTGCGCTGCTTCTTCAGCATTACGACGAACTACATTATCCCCGCCACCAGTATCTTTTTGTACAGATGCCGAAACTTGACTTTGTAGGGCAGTGGCAATTTTTTGCGGATCAAAACCTTCACTCATTGCCTTGTTTAATTTTTCTTCTTTTTCTTTTAAGAAAGCTACAGCATTTTTACCTTCTTGACTATTGGGGTCAACTTCTTTACCATTAACTTTTACTGTAGTTTTACTTGTTTCTGTATAGTTTGATTTGGTATCTTCCTTAGGCTTTTTATCTATAGCATTATCTACAGCTCGTACACTGGCCTGAGTAGGAGTTTGTTTTTCTAATGTTTTAGCTTCTCTTTCACGCCAAGATTTTCTAGCATCGGCATCAGATATAGTAGCCTGCTCTGTTTTCTTCTCGTCTTTCTTTTCTTCTTTTTTAGTTTCTTCTTTCTTTTCTTGTCCTGGTATAGTTAATTTTGCGCCGGCTAAAATTTTATTAGCATCCTTAATAGCAGGATTAGCCTTCATTATTTCTGCTACACTGGTACCATATTTCTTAGCTAGGCCGCTAAGAGTATCACCCGATTTGATCAATACTTCTTCTGCTACTTTACTGGCCTTTTCTGCTTTTGTTTCAGTTGGTTTAGTTTCTTCTTTCTTTTCAGCAGGTTTTTGTTCAGCAGGTTTTTGAGCTCCAGCTGTTGCTGCACCATCAGCAACTTTAAATTCTTTAGGCCAATTTTGTACTTCAACCTTACTAGTTGTTGTAGCAATATCCTTGGCAAATTTGTTTAAATCTATACTAGGTAACTTTCCTGGTTGTGATACTGTTGCTTGATTTTGAATTTTTGCCATTATATCAGCTATAGCTTCAGTCCTTACATTAGATATAAGATTTTTCTGTTGTTCCTGTGTGAGTACCATTTCACCTTTGTGCAACAGAGCATGAACATCTTTAGGCTCAACTACTCTTCCTGTTTCGCCTAATGTACCACCAGCTCTACCTTCCTTGCCTTGTTTGATTTCACCTACATTAATTGTTCCTACAGTTAGTTGATTAAACCCTTCTCTTAATGTTTCTTTTAAGTCACCTTTAAAGGCACTTACTGCTGCTTTAGCACTGAATCCTAAAAGTTGTGTGGCTAAATCACCACCATATTGTCCAATTACTTCTTCAATTAACTTTTGCCTACTGGCAGGGGTTAATTTATTAGCCTTGTCACCTGCTGCTTCCTTCTCTAGAGCATCTGCATACAATTGGGCTCTTTTTCTGGGATCTTCGCCTGGTTTAGTTTGTAAAAATTGACCTGATGCGTCTAAACCAGGCTTGTTTAATTCTTTGTTAATATTAGTTAATAATCTGTTGGCAATGGCTGCTCTTACATCATCCATTACAATGCCAAATGTTCTAATACTTTGTGTTACGCCGCTGCGAGCATCTTGTTCTTTCTTAATCTCTTCACGTTGTTTTTTCAATGCCTCAGTGATGTCATTGGTGGCAATTTTATGCTCTTTCATGGTCTGCTGCATACCATGGAAAGCTGTATCATTGGCCTTGATGTTACCACGTACAGCTTCACCTATATCACCAGTAGCCCAAATACCTGCTGCTAAAAATGCTCTGCTTTTTTGTAGAGCCATTACTTCTACCTGAGCACGTTCATTATAAACCTTAGCTAATTCACTATTTCCTCTACTAAGCTCTACAGCACTTTTAGCAGCGGCCAGACCAGCTTTACCAAACATACTCTGTTGAGCTTGAGCGCCTTTAGTCATGGTAGTACCTGTGGCAAATACTTCCTTATAAAGATCCCCCATACCTTTTGCTGCCATTTGAGTATAGTTGGCAGCAAAATTATCTCTAGCTTCTTTCTCCTTATCAGCACCGTACATGGCGCCAATCATTCTAAACTTAGATTCAAGCTTCATATCAGCCTGAACTTTCTTTAAATTTTCCTCCTGATCTTTACGACTTTGTCCAGTGATTTGTGTTAATGCATCCATCTCCATGGCTAAGGATGCAGCAGCGGCAGTGGCTTTCTTCTGTCCTTCTACACTGTTTTCATATGTACTTTTTTGGAATCCTACCTGTAGAGCCAATACTTCATTCAGCTCACGTGAACTAAATCCCATCTGTCTAAGATTTTCTGCTAGTCCGCTGGCATGAAATGACTTGGCTAGATCTGCAAATACCTGAGAACCTTTGCCCACGCTACCGGCCAAAGTTCCCATTGTTGTATTATTTTCTTGTAATAATTTGGCAAAATCTTCCAAAGGCATACGAGAATTCGCAGCAGCAATTTGCATCTTTATTATGTCATTGCCAAAAGTATTCCCCGTTGTGCTTAAATTCTCGAATACTTCATTCATCTTCTGAAGTGGGGTAACTACCTTTTCCGCAGCAGTACCCAACTTCTTAACTTGATCTACAGTTTTACCTACTATACCTTTTTCATCTGCCATATATTTTTCCGGTGATTTTTACGACTTATAAATAATTGCCTATATATTTATGGAGTAAAGATGAACAACAAAAATCCATTACAAAAATATTTTAGACAGCCTAAAATTCATATTGATTTGCCCAGTAAAGGAGCATTTTACGAAGAAGGTAGTCTAGAAGGCAAACCTGTAAATATACCAATCTACGGTATGACTGGAATGGATGAAATCATTATGAAAACTCCAGATGCACTTTTTACTGGTGATGCAGTGGTAAAAACCATAGAAAGTTGCTGTCCTACTATTAAAAATGCTTGGAAAATGCCCAGCATTGATGTAGATTGTTTGTTGGCCAGTATACGAATTGCTACCTTTGGGGCAATGATGAGCATAACACATCGTTGTCCAAACTGTCAAAGTATTAATGACTATGAAATTGATCTAAGCAGAGTGATAGAATACTTAAGCGGCCAAACCTATGATAATAGGATTCCTTGCCATGATCTTAATGTAGTAATTAGGCCACTACGCTATGAGGAAACTACAGAGTTTAATATTGAAAATTATAAACTTCAAAAAATGCTGAGTCAACTTAATAGGATGGAAAGTCAAGGTGATGATGACGGTACTATAAAAAGTCAAAACGAAGTATTTCAAAGAATTAGTAATTTACAGTTAAATTTATTTGAACAAAGTATTGAAGCTATTGAAACTCCAGATGGTATTGTCACTGACAAAGCCTTTATCAAAGAATGGATTCAGAATAGTGATAAAGAATATTTTAAACACATTAAAAATAAATTAGAACAAAATAAAGCACAATGGGATGTTCCACAACAAGATGTGACCTGTCCAGAATGTGAACATCAAAGTAAAGTAGTAGTTACTTTGGATCAATCAAGTTTTTTCGAACGAAACTGATCTATATCCCTGACTCTGAGATCAAAGATTTTCTTGACAGCTTTGAACTACAGATCAAACAGATTAAGGATGATATCTTTAGTATAAGTTGGTATATGCGAGGAGGTGTAAGTTCTCAGGATCTATTTCATATCTATACTTTTGAAGATAGACAAATAATGAATAATATCATTAAAGAAAATATAGAACTTACTAAGAAAAGCGGCCTTCCTTTGATGTAACTATATCTGGAACCATTTTTGTTATACTACCAGCAGCTGATGTTCCTGCATAAGCATCATGCACCTTAGGCAATTTAATTTTATCCCATAAATCTTTTACAAAGCCCTCAGGATCTTTAACAACATCACTGACAAGTTTAAATAAACCTTCTAAAGCATATCCTGCATCTGTAAATAACCCCATGGCTGCTGCAAAAGTTTGTGCAAACCATTTTTTTCCAGCATCAGTTCGAAGCCATGCCATAGCAGCTACTTCACCAACACGTGATACATGACGTCCCCATCTAGCAGCCATTTCGCCTGCTTTAGGTAGCCCAGTCATCTTCATTAATCTACCTACTAGACCAGAACTAATTTTGCCTATACTTCCTATTACTTTAGGCACAAGAAATCCCATTAGAAATTCAGCATTCAACTTAGCCAATTGAGCATCATAATTAGGATCATTAGGATCTAATGCCCAACGACTCATCAAATAATCATAAGTAGCATAAAAGAAAAAGCCTGTACTTACAACACTTAGTCCCAAGTTAGCCATCTTGTCCTGTATAGAAGTAGCTACTTCCATATTGTGCTGTATTGCTTTTGCTTGATTTTTCATACCTCTTTTTTGAACCGCTTTTTTCATACTGTCAATACGCCATTTTCCAACAGTTGTATTTTTAGAAAATCCCAATTTATTCAGCCAGCTATCTTTATATTGCTGTTTTGCTATTTTAGTTGCTTGTTTAGCAGTAGGTACTGTAGGTACAGGTACTTTAGATATGTTTTTAGGAACATTTCTTGCTCCACGCATCAATCCACCTATTGCTTTAGCACCAAGACCTAAAGCAGCACCAAGAGTACCAATAAATTCATCTAACTCTGTTTCGGATAATAATTCATTAACTTTCATATGGTATTTATACGGTGAGAGTGAAGCTACGCTCACTCTTTTTTAGGACTTATCGTCCTAAAAACTTTTTCTTTCTTCTTTTGTTTTTATATATTATGCAGATTGTGACGTCACTCTTCGCCCATCCGAGGGCGAAAGGAACATTATGCGAGTTGCTCAGTCCATAGCATTAGTGCGTTACAGAGGCGGTTGTCCGGTACCTCGAGCACAGTCTTCATACAACGGCGGTTACTATATAGTATGCTATCACCATATACTAACGTGCTGCGTTTTTACAGCGTCTTTTAGCCTTTTAATCCTGTTCAAACAGCCAAATCACGGCATTTAAGTGATCGTCATCCTTGCGGGTAGTGGCTGAGTACTCACTACGGCGGTGAGTTTTCCATCCCTGCGACTCGTGGTCCAGGTATAGGGGCACCTGAAATTGGCCAGTGCCTAGCCTTAACCGTGTAATATTTTGCCTTTAATATATTTGCCGTGAACTCTGACCTGAATGTGCCCGTTATAGTAATCGTCTGATTCTAATACACGCCTTGAAAATTGTTCTCTTGCCTCAACGTAACTACATTCTGACTTACTGGTACAATAATATAATATTTCTCTTGTGAAATTTTCAGTGCCTAATCTCTGTACATCTGCCTTGAGTTCATCATTGCTGCCATAATAATCTCGCCAATCGCTTGCTACTTTGCCTCTGATTCGCTTACGTTTTTTAGTACCATTTTTTAGTTTTACTATTTTGTAAGTTGTTTTTGCAAATTGTGCCAACTTTTTGCCTATATACATACGGCCTGACTGTGTATTCGTAATAAGATAAACGAAGCCTATATACTCTTCTGGAATTTCTGTAACTAATTGGCCTTGATGAGTCCATGACATCAATTATATATTGTCATCGACCTTTTTATTCTTTGCCTTTTGAAGTGCCTTACGTTCTGCCTTTTCTCTATCTATTTCATAACGCCATTGCATGATTACTTCACGACGTTCTATAGCAATATGCCTAATTTCACTAAGTAGTTTTCTAGTTTTTAATCCTGCCCTACGTGTGCCTTTCTCAACCCATTCTTGATTTGCCTTGTAATATCTCCTAAATGCATCCATTAACTGATCATGGAGTTCTTCATCACGTGGAGGTTTCACCCCATGATCTCCAAGTCGTTAGCATAACTGGTATAACCATTTTCCTTAATAACTTTTAATACATTGTTTACTCGTCCAACTAGTTCATCCTTATGACTGATCAAGTAGATATTCTTATTGCGTTCTCTGGCCATTTTCTTTAATACTGCTAGAGCACTTTCAACACCGCTGGCATCTAAGCCATTGTCAATAAGTTCGTCAATAAACAACAGATTAATATTCTGGTATAGGCTTTCCCATACATCTCTAAATGCCCAACTTAATCCTAAGATTAATCTATTACGTTCACCTCTGCTTAAGTTATCAAAGTCTAAATCCTGTCCTAACTGTGTGATTTCCACATTAAGATCATTTAAAAAACTAACCTGATGGGGTAGTCCCATACGATCCAAATAATAACTTAACCTATTATTCAAGTAGGCCAAGTTCTGATCAATGATCTTTTTACGAATAAAACTATCCTTACTGGTCAATAATTTAAGTAAAAATTCTTGATGTTCTTTTAGTTCAGTAAGTTGGTTAACATTGTCCCAACTAATTTCCTGTATGGCTGTACTACGCAGTTCATCTATCTGTTCTTGATATGGGTCCCGTTCTTCACTACGACTTAGTAGAGTTTTTTCCAGTGTAGCAAGATTGTTTTGATGCTTTAATGCTTCTTCTATTGTATCATAAAATGTTTGAGGTCTGCCATTTATATCACCAATCTCATCTAATTCTGCTACCACATTGGTTAATTTAAAATCTACATTGTTAAGATAAGTTTGTGCTTCATCTAAATTGTTTTCAGCCTCGGCTTTTAGTTCATCGTGCATATGTCCTGGCAAGTTTTGATCACACTTGGAACATTTATTATTGGCTAATTTTTTTAATTCAACAGTATAATTCTTAACATTACGTTCAGCCTGACTAACAGCAGTCTCTAATGTGGCCTTTTCCTTGTTCAAACTATTAATACGAGCACTTAGTTCAAGATAACTTTTTAATTTATTATGTTGTTCCAGTTCTTGTTCAATGTCTATACTCTGTAATTCTAAAATACTATTAGCAATCTTTTCTAAATCCTGTTCTTGTTGACTGAGCCAAGCACGTTGTTTAGAAAGTAGACTGTTTATACTTTGTTCAATACGTTCATTACTGCGTTTGACTGCTTCAATATTAGCAGATTCTTGCTGTATAGCATCCTTAGTTTCTTTTATTTGATTTTTTAAACTTTCACTCTTATCACTGAGCAGGGTAATACCTAATAATTGCTCAATGATCATACGTTGATCCGCAGCCCTCATACTTAGAAATGGCTCTGTGTATGTGTTTAATGCCACAATATGCTTAAACATATCATGGCTCATACCTAGTAGTTCATCTAAGTCTTTCTGTGTTTCTCTTACATCACCTTGACTTTCATCAATGACTTCTTGTTCTAAGCCATTGACAAAAAACTTAAACACATTAGGCCTACGTCCACGTTCAATACGATATTCAACACCATTCTTTTCAAAGTTTAACTTGACCAACATGGCTTTGCCATTAGTTTTATTGACTAAGTTATCTTTCTTGATGTTGGTTAATGCTTGGCCGTAGAGCGCATAACTTAGAGCATTGACAATTGTGGTTTTCCCGGTACCATTACGGCTTCCTGAATCATCACCTCCTTGATCTAAATTTTCGCCTAATACTAAAGTTAATTGCTCTCGGCCGAAGTCGACGGCTTGGGTATTATTACCCACGCTCATAAAATTCTTAACACTAAGATCCTGTATCTTAATCATAAATTGTTATAAATGTCCATTAATAGTTTAACATTGTAGGTATCACTTTCCACACTGGTCAATTGATTCATAACAATTTGATCTACACTTTCAAATTGTTTAATTTCCAAATCACTAGCAAATTCAACTTCACGTTTTTCTGGAATCAAAGTTAACTCCCTAATCTCATATTTGTTAAAAAATTCTTCCTTAATGTGTCCGCTTTCTTCATAACTGATATCCACGTCTAATAATACTCTAAGATATTGTTTAGGTTTTATTATAGCATCTTGTTCATCTATAAGTTGAGTCAATTTGACAGTTCTGAATGTAGGTTGGTCAGGCCAAGCGTGATATTCTGGCTCACTGCCCCACTCTAAGATCATCATGCCTCTGTCATCATCCCAAGCATCTGCGTAGTTATGCGGAAAAGCATTACCAATATAGTGCATATTCTGTTTATTTTGGCGTTTATGAAAATGTCCACTTAGGCCAAGTTCATACCGTTTAAACTGATCAAGTTGTATTTCACCGTGATCAGGCATCTGTACCATGGCATTCATATAAAAACTGGGCAGTTCAAAATGACCAAATATATAACGGGCATCTTTCTTGCCCACAGTTTTCCACTCTTCACCTACAAGCCAAGGACACATAGTAACTTCGCCTAAGGTCATAGGCTGATGCACTATTGTGATCCCTGGTATATATTTGCCAAACTCTACACTATGGATATCTCGTTTATCTTTATAATAAAGATCATGATTACCAGGAAAGAAAAAGAACTGGTCAAATGCCTTGCCCAGTTTTTCCAAAGCCCTAAGACTATAATCCATAGTAACAATATTAAGACTGTTTCGATTATGATGCCAATCACCTAAAAAGAATCCAGTATCACATCTATTCTTTTTAGCAGTGGCAATAAACCAATCTACAAAATCTTCACAGTCTTGATTGTGTGTTTGGCTATTGCTTTTTAAGCCAAAGTGTATGTCTGTAAAAAATGCTGCCTTTTTAAATAAACTCATTCCTCTTCTCTTTCAAATCTACGTAGGCTAGCAGCGTGTTCAGCATTGCTAGTTCTAGTATAACTTGGGGCCATATCATTCATTTCTAGTATATCATCCCTAATATTTTGATTACGTTTTTCAATATTGATTATCCGTACAAAACTATTAGTAACAGCAGCAGTAAAATAAGCAAATGGATTATTCGATTTAGCTTCATTAAATTGTAGTCCAACCTGTGTGAGTTGTAGTATGGCCTGTGCTCGCATTTCATCGTTATAGGTATAGCCGCGCACATTACCACGGGTAGCATAACGTTCGCATAGTTTGATATACATACGGGCCAATGTGTTGGTTATTTGTCCATGATCCTTACTGAACTTGCCACTTTTTATACCACCTCGCCAATGACTTTTCCCTACGCATATGAGTTCGTCATTTTCATCAAACTTCCAATGTTGGAAAGGTGGAAAATTTACTCGATCGTGTCCATCTGCTTCAGTTTTTTGACTTTTCTTACGTGTTTTATTCACTGGGATATGTTCATAAGTCATTATTCTAAATATTAGATCAGTCTTGGCCATTTTTTTATAATCAACTTCACATTCACTTTGTTTGATTTTTTCACCTGCCTGTCTTCTCCGATGATATTCCTCATCTCCCAATCTTTTAGCGCGATTTCTTTTAGCTTCTGCTATTGTTCGTATATTAATACGCTCTAAACTGGTTAGAATCAAGTCATATTGATTATATTCAGGGCGTGTAAAACTCGAATATGTATTTTTACTCTTGTGTATTTCTTCTAATAAATCTTTATTATTAAGATAATTTACTGACATATAGTACTCTCCTATAGTTATTATAAACTACGCACTTTTAAAAGTCAAATAAATATTTGCCAAGGGGACAAATATGAGTTTTCTAAATAGTGCTTTAAAAGCTGCTGCTACCACTGCTGCTATAGGGGCAGCTACTGGTATTTTAAACAAAAATCTAGGGGGTGCAGTGGGTGCAGTGGGTGCTTTGGGTTCATTGTCCAATTTCGCCAGTAGTCTAAGAAGTAAAAATATTCCCTTAAATGCTGACAATTTTGCTCCTAAAGAGGCTGCTACGGCACAAAGTGGATCTGGTGATGATCCTGCTGATTGGCGTGTTCGACTAAGTTTCCCTAATGTTATGCCATTTGTTAGTAGTCCTTTATTTACCCCATTGAAGAAAGCTGGAGGTTTAGTTTTTCCTTACACCCCAACAATCAGTATTAGTAGTCAGGCAAATTATACCGAAACTCCTGTGACTCATAATAATTTTACTTTTATCAGTTATGTCAATAGTAGAGTAAGTGAAATTTCAATTTCTGGAGATTTTTATGTAGAGGATGCTGTTCAAGCACAATACTGGTTAAGCTGTGTGCATTTTTTACGCGGAGTGACCAAAATGTTTACCGGAGATGATAACACAGCTGGCAATCCGCCTATAATTTTATATTTTAATGCCTACGGTGATTATGTTTTTAGAGATGTACCAGTAGTAGTAAAGAGTTTTAGTATGACATTGCCTAAGGAAGTTGACTATATTACAACCAATATGACAAATCCACCTGGAACAGCAGAGGGTGGATTCGCTCAAGATAATACCAGCAGCATAGGTGGCATGGCACAAAAACTAGCCAATGTGACCAGTGCAGCTGGACTAACACAGGCATCAAATGTGTTAAGGACTGTAAGTAATGTCAGTAAAATGTTTAACGGTGTTAGCCAAAGTAAACCGCAAAATAATGGATCAATCAGTTCAAAAAGTGGCAATGATGACAGTCATGTTCCCACTCAAAGTACTCTCAATATTAGCTTATTACCTATCTATAGTAGGAATAGAGTGCGTGTTTTCAACTTAAATACGTTCCTTAGCGGTGGTTATGTGAAGGATGGGTTCATCTAATGCCAGCAAAATACAGTCCAACAAGCCCCTATGTAAATACCAAAATTACTAGGAATTATCTAGATGTACTAAGCATCAGACCTGTTAGTGCAGAAAAGGATGATTTTCTTTATACTATAGAAGCTCAATATGCTCTACGCCCAGATCTTTTGGCCTATGACATATATGGGACACCACATCTTTGGTGGGTATTCATACAAAGAAATTTGGATGTATTACAGGATCCTATATTTGATTTTGTTCCTGGTTTACAAATATATCTACCCAAGAAAACTACATTGTTTAGAGTTTTAGGAGCTTAAATGACCATATTGAAAAATGTTGTTAAAGCAACTATAGCAACAGCAGCAGTATCGGCAGCATCAAAATTAGTTAAAAAAGATTTTGGTCTTGAAGGACTTAAAAATGCAGCCCAAAATGTAGGCGCAGGACTAAGCAATCAATTAGAAAAACTCAAGGGTGGTCTTAATATTGATCCCAGCCAAGTTTTAAATAATGTGGCAGGACAGTTAGTAAATGATTTAAATTCAGGAAAAATAGGCGGAAACATAAAATCACCACTAACCAAAACTAATTTAACAGAAGCTGAAGAAAATCAAGTAGAGTTTGATATTAAAGAATTACCCTTGCGTAATATTTTATCTAATTATGCTAGTGTAAATTATAACTGGACCTTAAGTGTACTGTCACCGTTTGCTATAAATTTTCCTGATGAAAGTTATAAAAAAGGTCAATTAGGTCGTATTATTTTTAAGAGTGGTAGTGCAGATCCAGAAAATAGAGTGTCATTGCCTGCTTATGCTAGTCCTGGACTAGGGGATGTGGATAAAAATCCACCAGATTATAATCCAGATGGTAAATTTGATTTTTTTATTGATAATGTAAAAATTGCAGGCGTGATTGGCTTAGATGAGATGACTAAGAATACTAATTCGACCACAATGACATTTTCAGTGTTTGAACCATATAGCATAGGATTATTTTTTCAAAGTTTACAAATGGCAGCTGCCCTAGAAGGATATGAAAACTGGGTAGTTATGCCTGTTTTGTTGACATTAGAATTTAAGGGTCACTATGGCCCAGACATGCAATTTCAAGACAAGGTAATAAATGTTAGACATTTTCCTATAAAAATTACTAATATTGAATTAAAAGTTACTGATAGAGGTAGTCAATATGATTGTTCAGCAGTAGCATGGAATGATGAAGCATACAGTGAAGAAATTAGTTCCATCAAAACTGACATGAACATACAGGGAAGCACTGTTCAAGAAATGTTACAGACTGGTGTACATAGTTTGCAAAGAACAATAAATGATTTATTACTAGAACAGGCCTTAAAAAACAAAATACCTATACCAGATAAAGTTATTATTTTATTTCCTACTGATACTAGTACTATTAAAGAGTCTAATTCAACTGATGATACTAGTAGTCCTACTGGAGCCACTATAAGCCCAGGTGAAAGACAAGGCAATGTTTTTAAAAAATTAGGATTAGAATTAGCCGGAGATACTGGAAATTATGTACAAAAAAGTGGAGTGAATCCAATAGGCAAGGCCAGTTTAGGATTTACAGATAGAAGAAAAGTAGAGGCTATATTTGGTAAAGATAATATTACATGGGATAAAGATAAAAAAGTTTTCACACGTGGCCAATTAAAAATAGAAAGTGACAAAGGTCAGGCACACTTTAAACAAGGTACACAGATTAGCACTATCATTAATGAAGTTATCAGCAGTAGTTATTATGGAATATCTGCTCTACAGCCAGAAAATATACAAGGTGATAAAATAGATTGGTATAAAATTAGCAGCCAGTACTATCTCTTGGATACTAATGCTAATATGAATACTACTGGTAGAATGCCCACAGTTACAGTGTTTAGAATAGTACCTTTTAGAGTAAGTAGAGCTCTTTTTATGCCATCAGGAGCTAAGCCTTTAGATATTAAATTAGAAAAAGAACAAGCACTGAAAGAATATAACTATTTTTACACTGGAAAAAACACAGAAATTTTAGACTTTCAAATAAAATTCGCTGCAACATTTTATACAGCCACAGTATCAGATGCAGGAACTAATAATCAAGATGCTAAACAACGTGATAGAAATGCCACTACAGCAACACCCACTACCTCAGCTCATGTAGAAGGTGGTAAGGTTACTAATTTTAGACGCAGAGAAGATGGTACTCTATATGATGCTACAGAAGAATATAAACAGGGTAAACATGGTGATGTACAAATTGGTAGTTCAGCTACTAAGTTATTAGTAAGACCAAGTGAAACAGAATATAAAAAAACTGGTGGTGGTATAATGCCACAAGATGCTGGTACTATTATTGTGCATCAATTTCAAAATGCTATTAATCAAGGTGGGGATATGATCACTGTAACAATGAAAATTCTAGGTGATCCATTCTATTTAGGTGATAGTGGTTTTGGTAATTACACAGCTCAAGGTACTACTAATGATGATATCAATAAAGATGGTGCAATAAACTATGAACGTAGCATGGTTTATATTAATATAAATTTTAGAAATCCTGTTGATATTAACGGACATATGTATGATTTTCCTGGACCAAAAGCTGTACCCATAATAAGCGGGCTATACAAGGTCAATATGTTAGAAAGCACTTTTGACCGAGGATTATTTGCACAAACATTAGAATTATCAAGAATACCAAATCAGGATCAAGCAGAATCAGGTCTAGGTGGCAGTAATGAAATGGAAAGTCAAAATGAAGGTTATACAGGACAGACATTCCAAGCCCCACCAGAATCAGATGAAGAAAGATTAATAGTGGATTCAGAAGGAGGATTTCAGTAATGCCTGAGATGAAAAGGAAATCCTTAGATGAAGATTCATCTAGTAAGGAAACTGGACTTGTTCTAGCTATTGTTGTTAGTCATTTAGATCCTGACTATATGGGTTCACTACAGGTTGAAAAATTAAGACAGGTAGGTAACGATGCTAAAAGAACTGGTCAATTAGCCAGTGTAAAATACATAAGTCCTTTTTTAGGTATTACTAACGGTGAGTCCAATAGTAAAGAAAACGTCTACGATGGAACTCAAAAAAGTTATGGCATGTGGATGGTGCCACCAGATATTGGTACCGTTGTAGTATGTATGTTTGTAGAGGGTGATCCATCAAGAGGCTATTATTTAGGCTGTATACAGGAAAAAGATATGAATTTTATGATTCCTGGTTATGCTGCTACTAGTTTTCATGCTGATGGGGAAGAGGAACGTGTACCTGTTGCTGAATATAATAAAAAAGCAGACTTGCAAATTAAAAAAGATACAACAAGAATTGAAAAACCACAACATCCATTTACAACAGTTTATAAAGAGCAAGGATTATTACTTGATGATATTAGAGGCATAACAACCAGCAGCGCACGTAGAGAATGGCCCAGTGCTGTATTTGGTATCAGTACCCCAGGACCAGTAGATAAAGATGGACCCATGCACAAATATGGTAAAAAAGAATACGAAATAAACAATATGCCATTCAGTAGACTAGGTGGTACTAGTTTTGTTATGGATGATGGTGATGACAAGTTTTTACGTACTAAAAATGCTAGTGAAGGTCCTCCAGAATATGCTGCTGTAGAAGATGGAGAAGTAAACGGTGATCGTACATTACTACACAATGAATTGGTACGCATACGTACCCGTACTGGACATCAAATATTATTGCATAACACAGAAGATTTAATCTATATAGGTAATGCTAGAGGAACTGCTTGGATAGAACTTACTAGTGATGGTAAGATGGACATATATGCTGCTGATAGTATCAGTGTTCATACTAAAAATGATCTTAATTTTTATGCTGATCGTGATATTAATATGGAGGCAGGGCGTAATTTTAACATCAAAGTAGCCAAAGAAATGCATACTCATGTTTTAGAAGATCATATCTTGATGATTGACAAAAATCAAAAAATACAAATTAAAATGAAAAAACATGAAACTATTGAACAGGAATTATTACAAAGAGTAATGGGTAATGTTGATGTTATGCATTCTTCAAATTATAAACAATATACTGGTGGTGACTATGATACATTAGTTAATGGTCATATCTATATGACTAGTGGTGGCAGTAATGAAACACAAGCTGGAGGAAATATTATAGAAACAGCACCACAGATTCATATGAACGGGCCAAGGGCGGCCACCGCAGCTAACGCTCAAGAAGCAGAAAAGCCACAAAAATTAAAAACTTATAGTTTACCAGACCAAGAAGGTCAAAAATTAGTAGAAAGTATATTGCGACGTTTACCCATTAAAGAACCTTGGCCACACCATGAAAACTTGGATCCCACTGAATTTAAACCAGATAAAACAGATAGGGATGTAGATGGACGGTATGAAGATAATAGTGATTTCTTATTGACTCCTGAATATTTTAAGAAATATACTACAAAATATGACACTTTTAGTAAGGTGAAAAAATGAGCATACAACGATTATACGATAATATTATAGTCAAGGGAAAATATCAGTCTGAACAACCACCTCTTCCACGTACCTATAGAGGATTTAGCACAGTAAGTCCAGATAGTGAAAATTTTACTATATATGATCTTAGTCTTATCAAACAGGATTTGTTAAATCATTTTCATATTAGACAAGGTGAAAAACTCAGCGATCCTACATTTGGCACTGTAATTTGGGACTTGATTTTTGAACCTCTTACTGATGATGTTAAAAGACTAGTATTAGAGAATGTTACAGCAATTATAAATTATGATCCTAGAATTTCAGCAGATAATGTCATTGTCACTGCTTATGAAACTGGCATACAAATCGAATGTGAATTAACCTATCTGCCCTATAATGTTAGTGAAAAGTTACAATTTAGGTTCGATCAAAGCTTGGGGCTAGTGGGTTAAACTAGTAGATAATGGTCGTAATAAATATCAAATAAGGATAGTTTAATGTCAGCCACCGATAGACAAAACAGATTACTCATAGCCGAAGACTGGAAAAGAATTTATCAAAGCTATAAAAACGCTGATTTTACCAGCTATGACTTTGAAAATCTGCGTAGAGTGATGATTAATTATATACGTGAAAACTATCCAGAAGATTTTAATGATTATATTGAAAGCAGTGAATATCTAGCCTTGATTGATATGATGGCTTTTTTAGGGCAAAGTTTTGCTTTTAGAGTGGATTTAAACGCTAGAGAAAATTTTTTAGAACTAGCAGAACGTAGAGAAAGTATATTAAGACTATCAAGAACACTGAGCTATAATGCTAAAAGGAATAAGACAGCTACAGGATTATTGAAATGGGAAAGTATAAGCACTACTGAAGATGTAATTGATGGCAATGGACGCAACGTAAGCAATCAAGAAATTATATGGAATGACCCATCAAACCCTAACTGGCTCGATCAATTTATTAGAGTAGTCAACGCAGCATTACCAATTACTGCACAGTTTGGCAGTCCTAATAATTCTGCTCAAGTAATAGGTATTCCATCTGAGCAATATAGGCTACAAACTTTAGGAACCAGTGTACCAGTATACGGTTTTAGCAAAGCAGTAGATGGTCGTAATATGAATTTTGAAGTTGTAAGCACAATAATTAAAGATGGATCAATAACAGAAGAACCGCCACTTGCAGGAAGAAGATTATCATTCATATATAAAGATGATGGTAGAGGCGCAGGCAGTGTTAATAGTGGATTCTTTACAATGTTCAAACAAGGAACATTGAATACTGGTTCATTTAATCTTACACAACCAGTAAGTAATGATATTGTAGATATTGATAGCACAAATATTAATGATACTGATGTATGGTTATATAAACTAAATGCTAACGGTATAGAAAGTGAGTATTGGGAAAGAGTTCCTAATTTAGAATCTAACAATATTATATACAATAGTGTTAAAAAGAATATAAAAAACATCTACAATGTTATTACAAGAACTAATGATCGTATTAGTCTAGCATTTGGTGATGGCGTATTTGCTACTATCCCGTTTGGATCATTTAGGCTATATTATAGAACTAGTAATGGACTAACATATACAATTAATCCAAAAGATATGCGTAATGTTAGTGTTGATCTTTCTTATCTAAGTAATACTGGACAGTTAGAAGTTTTAAGTATATCAATGAGCTTACAAACCAGCGTAGCTAATAGTAGTGCAACTGAGAGTGATGAAGAAGTTAAAGTTAAAGCACCAGCTACATACTATACTCAAAATAGAATGATCACTGCTGAGGATTATAATATTAGTCCTTTAAGTGTAGATCAAGATGTATTAAAAATTAAAACTATTAACAGGACTAGTAGCGGAATTAGTAGATACTTTGATCTAATTGATCCTACAGGCAAGTATAGTAACACAATATTGTTTAGCGATGATGGTGTACTTTATCGTGAAGAATACGAAGATAGTTTTAGATTTAGCTATAGAAATAAAGTTGACATTCAAGGTATTGTTCTAAACAAAATTTTACCTACACTTAGTGAAATTAGCATAAGAAATTATTACTATCTTAAATTTGCTAGAAAGTATATTGGTAACGATTTTAATATAACTTGGACACAAAAAACTCAAGCTAGTAATTTATCAACTGGATTTCTAAAAGATACTAACAATAGTGTGATTGGTTACAATATCAATAATAATTTAAAGCATTTAGAAATAGGGGCTTTATTAAAATTTGTTGCACCTAATGGAAAAATGTTTTTAAAAACACGTAATAATCAACTAGTTGATTTTGTAGCAAATAAAGAAAATACATCAAATTATATCTGGGTTAAACTAATTGCTATTAATAATAATGGATTGGGGTTGAATAACACTGGAATATTAGAAGATGGTACAGGCAGTATCAGTTTTAATGAAAAATTACCAACAGGAGCTATACTAGAAGAAATTATACCTAAATGGCGTACTAACCTTACTGATAATGTAGTCACAATTATTAGTGAATTAATATTTGCTAATAAGCCATTTGGATTAAGATATGACATAGATACTAAAAGTTGGCAAGTTATATTTGAAGTTAATCTAAATCAAATTGATAATTTTAGTGTAACTAGAACTGGTGATATATCAAATCAAAAATTAGATGCAAGTTGGCTGTTATTGTTTACCAGCGATTTAGAAAATTATACAGTTAAAGTACGCAAATTAAGATATATTTTTGAAAGTGATAGGAAAATTAGATTCTTTTTTGATAAAACAAATAAAGTTTATGATACAAAAACTAACACTGTAGTTAAGGATCTAATTAGTATTTTGAATATTAATAATAAAATTAATATACAACAAATTTACAATTATGACATTGACTGGGAAATAACTAACGAACTATTAGGAGCAGACGGCTACACTAATAGTAAAAAAATTGAATTGTCCTTTAAAGACAGTAATGATGATGGTATTGTAGATGATCCAGATATCTTTAATAATACAGTAGCCCCAACAACCAGTATTGGAAATGTAGATTTTAATAATTTTGTTGTATTAAAAAGATATGAAACAAGTACAGGACAGTATGATTATTCATATGTTTACAATGAAAGAGAAGATGGTTTGGCCATTGTTACTGTTTTAGAAAATATGAATCAAGTTAGTTCAAGTTTATTAAAAGATGGTCAATATGTTTTTAGTTTTGAGGAGAGTTTATTATATAGATATAATGAAATTGAGTCAAAGTGGGAACTAAATTTTGATTATAAAGTATTTCAAGGTAGAGATAAAATTAAATTTCAATATGTTCATAGTGCAGATTATGAAGCTAGAATAGACCCTGGACAAACTAATCTAATGGATTTGTATGTATTAACCAAACAATATGATGTAAGTTTTAGACAATGGTTATTAGGATCTATAAGTGAAGAACCCATGCCACCTAGTACAGAGCAGCTAAATTTAATCTTGGCATCAAGTTTAAACCAAATTAAGGCAATGAGTGATGAAGTAGTATATCATCCCATAAGATTTAAGGTATTATTTGGTGCTAAGGCTATACCAAGCCTGCGTGCCAGCTTTAAATTAATTAAGAATATTGAACAAACTATAAGTGACAATGATCTTAAATCTAAAGTACTGGCTGCAATTAACGAGTTTTTTACTTTAGATAATTGGGATTTTGGTGATAGTTTTTATTTTAGTGAATTAGTTGCTTATGTTATGAATAGAACAGCACCATTTTTAGTTAATATTTTAATTGTGCCACGCATGGAAACACTGGAATTTGGTAGTTTATTTGAAATTACAGCAGAAAATGATGAAATTTTTATTAACGGCGCTACTACAGACGATTTAGAAATTATAGAAAGTGTAACAGCCAGTGCTTTAAATGCCAAAATGAGCACAACTAATACTAATATAGTCAGTCAACAATATATTATAAGTAAGGCAGGATTACGTTAATGTCCGAAGAAAACCAATTTGAAGTTCCTTTAAACAATACTGACAAAAGAAAATCTGAAAAATTTTTACCTACCTACTATAGAACTGACAGCAATAAGAAGTTTTTAGCAGGAACTATTGATAATCTTATTCAACGTGGAACTGCAAAAAAATTAAACGGTTATATTGGCAGACAAAATAGTAAAGCTAATATAGGAACTGATATATTTTTAGATGAAGTCACATCTAATCGTGCAGCTTATCAACTTGAACCTTGTTTAGTCTACGAAAATTATCTAGGTGATACTGTATTTTATAAAGACTATATTGACTATATTAACAATATTGAGGTATTAGGTGGTATAGTTAATAATCATCAACGCCTAAATAAAGAGGAATTCTATAGTTGGAATCCACATATTAATTGGGATAAGTTTGTAAATTACTTACAATACTATTGGTTACCTTATGGACCAGAAGCTATTCCTTTTAAAGGAACAAAAACTTTAGACATAGTTAGTACTTTAAAAGTTGAACTAGTAGATGAGGGTGATAATTTTGCTTATTTGTTTACACCAGATGCACTAACACGTAACCCTGATTTAAGATTATATAGAGGTGAAACTTATAGATTTGAAATTAATGCACCTGATCATCCATTTAGTATAAAAACAGAACGTGTTAGTAGTGGTATTCCTAATTTTTATGCAACTCAAGAGTTTAATTTTACACAACACGGCGAAAATAATTTTGTTATTGAAGTATTAACAGATACAGAGGATGTTACACAACTACTAACTGAAGTATACATTAACGGTGTTAAACTAAATCAAGACAAATTTACATTTGTTATAAATGAAAACAATAAAAAAGTCCTTATTTTAGAAACCAACATTACAACTAATGATGTAGTTATTGTGGATTTTTTTAAGATTAAACTTAATGATAGGTTTAGGTTTATTGATGGTATAAAAACTTATGAATATGTAAACAATAAACTAGTTGAAACTAAAAATTTTAATGTTAAAAATGGTGTTTTAGAATTAAAAATTAGTCCAAAAACTCCTGATTTATTGTATTATGTTAGTGAAACTAATCCAGATACTAGTGGAATCATAAAAATATTTGATTTAGATGAAAATACAACTATAGATGTTGAAAATGAAATAGTTGGTAAAAAAGATTTTTTTGGTAATGGACTACAATTTTCTAATGGAATGAAAATCAGGTTTAGAGGAATCGTATATCCTGAATTTTATAGAGATAAAGATTTTTATGTAGAAGGTGTAGGTTCTGCTATAAAATTAATAGATGTAAAAACTTTAGAGGAAGTAACAGACTTAACTTATAATGTACCAGTAAATTTTGATCAAAGTGGTTTTGATCAGTTTGCATACAATAACATAAGTTATGCTGCACTAGACAAAGAATATATTACTATTAATCGTAGTAGTTTAGATAGAAATGCATGGTCAAGATATAATAGATGGTTTCATAAAGATATTATAGAAACAACTGCTCGCATATTAGGCAAACAACCAATATTTGATCAAACACAAAGAGCTATAAGACCTATTATAGAATTTGAACCTAATTTAAGATTATTTAATTTTGGGAATAGAAGTAAAAAGAATATTGATCTATTTGATGATTTTACTAAAGATGTCTTTAGTATTGTAGAAGGTAGTTTAGGATATAATGTTGATGGACAAAGTTTAATAAATGGACATAGAGTTATATTCACTGCCGACACTGATCCAAAAGTTAAAAATAAAGTATTTAGAGTAGAATATTTAAACATTTATGAAGAAGATCTAGGTTTAAGCAAACGTAGGATACATTTGGTTGAAGAAGAAGATACAGATCCACTGCTAGATCAAACTGTGTTAGTTCTTGGTGGAAATACTTATTCTGGTAAAATGTTTTGGTTTAATGGCACAACTTGGACCTATGGTCAACAAAAATTAAAACTTAATCAATCACCTTTGTTTGATTTGTTTGACAAAGAAGGGTTCCATCTAAATGATACTTCAAAATACGAAGGTTCCAATTTTAAAGGATGCAGACTTTTTAGTTATAACGAAGGCGAAGGATCTATTGATAAAGAACTAGGCTTCAGCCTAACCTATAAAAATATTAATAATATAGGGGATATTGTATTTGATTTTAATCTTGCAACGGATATTTTCAAATATAAAATAGTTACTACAACTATAACAGACATTACATCTAATAAGTTTTTACAAATATTAAACACATCAAATGAAAAAGTATTAGTTAATGGTTGGGAAAAGAACGTATTAGAAAATACTCAGCCAGTTATTCGAGTATATAAAAATGAATATGAACTAGTTAACACTACAAATAAATTAATTGTTAATGATTTTCCTTTAGATATGTTTGATGATAAGGATAATTTAGATGACTTAAGATTAAAAGTTTATATTAACGGAAAAAGATTAGATTTTAATCAATTTCAAATAAGAGACGGTGTAGTTTATAAACTTGTAAAATTAGCAGAAGATATAACTGAAAACGATGTTGTTACTTTAAAATGTTATACTAGTCAACCTAAAAATGCTAATGGATACTATGAATTTCCATTAAGTTTTCAAAATAACCCACTAAATGAAAATGTAGAGTCATTTACACTAGGCGAAGTAATTGATCATGTAGATTCAATAATAGACAGTCTTGACAATTTTAAGGGAGTATATCCAGGACCTGGTAACCTACGTGATATAGGTAACTTAACAGAAAGAGGAACTAAGTTTATACAGCACAGTGGTAGTATGAATTTATCATTGTATCATCTTACTGATAACAATGCCAATATATTAAAAGCAATAGATATGGCAATGAATGATTATAATAAATTTAAAAGATCATTCATTTTCAACAGTGAATATTTAGAAGATATAGAAAATATTAAAGTTTCTGTTGACGATCTACTACGTAATATTAATCTTAATAAAACAAAATCAATGCCTTATTATTTTAGTGATATGCTGGCATATAATGGACAAAAACATACGCAATTTAAAATAAAAGAATTTGTACAAGATCAATTTCCTCTTAGTAGGCTATTTAATTTAAACAAGTTAAGTACAGGTGCTACCTACATATATGTTAATAATCAACAGTTACTTTACAAAAGAGATTACGAATTTACTGATCAAGGATTTGTAAAAGTCTTCGTTAAATTAAAGGAAGATGACATTGTTGATATGTTTGAGTATGATAGTACAGATGGTTGTTTTATACCACCTACCCCAACAAGTTTAGGTTTGTATCCAAAATTTGAACCAAAAAAATATTTAGATACAACATTACAGTATCCTCAAAATGTTATACAAGGACACGATGGGAGTATTATTGCAGCATTTGATGATTTTAGAGATGATCTTATTTTAGAATTAGAAAAACGTATTTTTAATAATATTAAAATAGAATATGATCCAAATGTTATTGACATATACAATTATATTGAAGGTTCTAATAGAAATACAGATTATTCTAAACAAGAATTTAATCAAATAATAAGTTCTAATTTCTTTAAATGGACTTTACTAATAGATCAAGATTTTAGTAGAACTGTTAATTATAAGAGTTCAAATCCATTTACTTATAATTATTCTGAGTGTCAAAGTTTTGATAAAACTACTCTAGATGGTTATTGGCGTGGAATTTATAAATGGTATTTTGATACTGATCGTATACATATTGCTCCTTGGGAAAGTTTAGGATTTAGTATTAAACCAAAATGGTGGGACGAAGTGTACGGACTTGCGCCATATACTAGTGATAATTATGTGCTTTGGAATGATCTTAGAGATGGCGTAATTAGAGAGCCTAATAAACCTTTAAGAGTAAACAGTAAATTTGTCAAACCAATTTTAGATAATATTCCTACTACTGATCAAGGAGCATTATTAGATCCTATAGCAACTAATATTGCAACTGGATTGTTTAATAATAGAGTAGATAAAAATTATATATTTGGTGACATTGGACCAGTTGAAAACGCTTGGAGAAGAAGTAGTTATTATTCTTTTTGCTTTCTAAAAAATATGATATTAATGACACCTAATAAGGTGTTTAGTGTGTATTTTGACAGATCAAGAATAGAAAGAGATCCTTCTGATCAATTAGTTTACACAGAAACAGGTTTAAGACTACAACTTAAAGATTTAAAAATAACAAGTGTAGCATCTGATAGCGAAAGAATACAAACTAGCGGATTAGTTAATTATGTTGTTGATTATCTATTATCTAATGAAAAGAAAGCACTTTCAGATTATAAGACTATACTTTCACAATTAACCAATAAGCTCAGTCACAGAATAAGTGGTTATACTAGTGAAGAAAAATTTAATTTAATATTAGATAGTAGGAATGTTAATTCAAAAACTAGTGTATTTGTGCCAAAAGAAAATTATAAAGTTATATTAAACACTAGTAGTCCAACTAAAAAGCTATTTTATAGTGGTGTTATTGTAACAAAAGTTGTTACAAAATTAGGATTAGGTTATGAAATTAAAGGTTATAGTCTAAGTCAACCATACTTTTATTATTTTCCTTGGACCAAAAAAGGCTATGACATCAATGTAGGTGGAATTAGTGAAAGCTTTATTGTTTGGGAAGCACAACAAAGATATGTTGCGGGTAATATTGTTAGAATAGGGGATGGATACTATAGAGTAAAAACATCTCATACTAGCAGTAGTAATCCTAGCTATAATTTATTGGCTAAACTAGCAGCTCTACCTATTGTTGGTGGAGCAGATGCAAATATAAGAAGTGAATTTGATCCTACTCCTACTATATTAACTTATGGATCTATCATTTATAGTAAACAAGAAGTTGTAGATTTTCTTTTAGGATATCAAGAATATTTAAAAAGTCAAGGTTTTATCTTTACTAATTATATTTCAGAAATTAATTCTATAGGTGATTGGAGTTTGAGTGTTAAAGAATTTTTGTTTTGGACTACTCAAAACTGGAGTGCTGGATCAGATAGCTATAGAGATTGGCTTCAATTAACAAATTATTTGTACAATGACATAGTTTTATATAATAGACAATTTTATAGAACTATTGTACCTCATATAAGTCAAAATAATTTCGAAGAACAATATTTTTTACAGATTGATAACATTAATAGTGATGGAGCCAGTGCTATAAGTTTAAGTCCTTCCGCACTAGAAATTTCTGTTAACTTGGAATATAATGTAGTAAATGACATTTTGAATAGTTATGAATATGAAATTTTTAGAGCAGATGGTGGAAAATATAAGCCAGAAGATTTAAATTTTTATAGAGAAAACGGAAAATTTATAGTCAAACCTAAAAATACTGAGCTAGGTATCTACGGATTGGGACTATATCTAGTACAAAAAGAACACGTACTTATTATAGATAATGTTACACAGTTTAACGATGTAATTTTTAATAAATCAACAGGATATAGACAGGAAAGACTTAAGGTATACGGGTATAAAACTATAGACTGGAATGGTAGTTTTGATAGCCCAGGCTTTGTATATGATGAAGCACATATCCAAGAATGGACTTCTTGGATTGATTATAATATAGGTGATATAGTTAAGTATAAAGAATTTTATTACAGTGCTTTAACAAAAATAATTGGTAGTGAAAATTTTGATAATACACAATGGAATAAACTGGCCACTGCTCCTGAATCTAAATTAATACCTAATTGGGATTATAAGTCTTTACAATTTTTAGATTTTTATGATTTAGATAGTGATAACTTTGACATTGATCAACAGCGAATAGCTCAACATCTAATAGGATATCAAAAACGCCAATATCTAAGCAATATTATTAAAAATGATGTCAGTGAGTTTAAATTTTATCAGGGAATGATCACAGAAAAAGGCACAGTTAACAGCCTTAACAAACTATTTGATGTACTAAGTTCTGATGGTAAAGATAGCTTTGAATTTTTAGAAGAATGGGCCATACGTGTAGGTAGATTTGGATCAACTGAATCATATGATGAAGTGGAATTTGCACTAGATGAAACATTTTTTAAATTAGATCCACAGCCATTTGAAATAGTAGACGAGATCGATCCTAGTAAAAATGATTTTGTTATAAGATACACAGCTAACGATATCTATCTAAAACCAAAAAATTACGACAAAAATTTATGGCCTGTTGATGATACTCCCTATCCTTTATTAAAAACACCAGGATTTTGTAAAGTTGAAATGGCCAAAGTAATATTAGATGATCTAAGTGATCTAATAACCATGCAGGAAGATAGTTTGATTTCCCCATCTGATCTAGTTTCAGGTGATTATGTATGGTGTGGTTTTCAAAAGAAAATAAATCAATTTAATGATGATTGGAATATTTTTAGATATAATAAACTTTATTCTACAATTACAAATGTTGTTGTTGTTAGTAATCAAGTGCAATTTACTTATAATATTTTTCCAAATATACAGGTCAACGACATACTAGCTATCACATCAGATTACGATAAATTATTTGGATTTTATATAGTTACAGCAGTAGATGCAGTAGCTAAAACTTTTAAAATTGCTATACCTGTAGGATTTCAACTTAATAATTTAAATATACCTACCGTAATAACATATAATTTTACAGAACATAGATTTAGTAATATAGATAATTTGTTAGTACCTAAGTATATTAATTTAGAAATTAATGATTGGCCTTATGGTGAACTAGCTTGGATTAGTAATGAAAGTTATGAAAGCATTTGGAAAAATAAAAAAGTATACAAAAAAACAAATTTAAGCAATTATAATATTGAACCCAATCAAGAATTTGGTTATAGAGTTAGTACTAATAGTTTGACTACTTTGTTATTAGTTACATTACGAAAAAAAGAAGTTTTCAAATATAATTTTAATTTAGGCACATCTTATACAGTTAATGATGTAGTTTTTTATCCTACAGATGGCAAGTTTTATGTTTGTATATCTAACACAACTAATGTTCCTACAGATAATTTGTTTTGGACAGAAACTACAAGTAGTAATCGACAAGTATTAGTATATTCAAAACCTTATCTTACACCTTTATGGGTGAAAAAACAACTTTTATTTTCTGAAAATAACGTATTTGATTATGGTGATGTTACAGCAGTAAGTGAAGATTTTCGATTTATAGCAATTAGTGGCATAAGAAAACGTAATGCTACAACTTTAGAAAGAGTTATTCTTGTTTACTCAATACCACAACAAACTTTAGTATTCAATAGTGATTTTACTTTGACTACAGGTAATAGGTTAGATTATTTAAATAATAGAATTGTTATAAATCAACATGGTTTAGCTGACGGTACGTTAGTTAAATTAACAAGTTTAACTAATACTATTGTAGGAACAGAGGATGATCAAGAATACTATGTGAAAGTCATTGATTCTAACAGTTTTATTTTAACTAAGGATGTTGAGCTACAGGAAGTTTTAACATTAAAGAAAAGTTTACCAGGTGTACACTATCTAACAAATTTAAAATCTAATCAAGATTACACTTATAAAACTACAATTATTAAACCTGGAAACGTAAACTTAAATTTTGGTACTAAATTAAAATTTATTGTAAAAGAAAATCCTAACCCAAATTTAGTAGAATATAATTTATTTGTTAATTGTTTAGGTGATGGGTTGTATATTTTTAATCCTGTAGATGCATCATTAAGAATTAAAATAGAATTAGTTACACCAAGCATAGGTTTTTGTTCAGATTTTGACGTTAGTAAAGATTATAATAATATAGTAATTTCAGATGCAGTTACTAAAAAAGTTTATGTATATAATAATTCATATAGTTTAATACAAACAGTGGAAAACACTGTGGATAGATTTGGACATAGTGTATCAATAAGCAGTAATAATCAATATCTTGCTGTAGGTGCTAATTTAGAGGATACTAATAATTTTACTAATCAAGGTGCTGTTAGAATTTATAAAAAGACTAGTGGTAATTTTGCATTATTTCAAACTATTAATAATAGAAATGCAGAAAGTAATGAGGAATTTGGTTACCAAGTTAAGTTTGTTAATGATGATAATTCTGATACGCCTAAAACATTAGTAATCCTAAGTAGAAAAGGTGACGCACCATCTATTGATGTAAATTATACAAATATAACAGATTCTAATTTTTTAACTGATGTCGGAAGAGTTGATATTTTTGATAGATATAATACAAAATTTATATTTTCAGAATCGTTATCAATAAGTCCTACAGTTACTACTGAAATACCTAGCATAACTATAGGCGATAATACTATTATAATAGGTAATCATAATCTAACTAATAGTCAAAACAGTAGAGATGGTGTTGTATATATTCATGAAAAGAAAAGAAACACCTATAGCTGGAATGAAGAATTACATGAAAAGGACCCTATTAGTTTAGACTGGTTCAAAAAAATATTCTTATATAATAGAAAAAATAATAATTTAATTACATATTTGGATATTATTAATCCAAAAATGGGTAAAATTGCAGGCATAGCCGAACAAGAAATTAAATTTAAAACTTACTATGATCCTGCAAATTATAGTTATAAAAACAGTGGGTTCATCAGTCCTATCAGTGTTGATGATGGTTTGGCTTGGACAGATGCACAGGTTGGTATGTTATGGTGGGATCTACGTAGAGCTAAGTTTTTAGATGCGACAATAGGTGATGTTGTATACAATAACAGTGTTTGGAACACCTTATTCCCAACTGCAAGTATAGATGTTTACGAATGGGTAGAATCTAGATTTTTACCTAGTCAATGGGACGAACTTGCTGACACTGTTGATGGTATAAGTTTAGGAATAAGTGGTCTTAGCTTATATGGTGATAAAGCTTATAGCATTAAAAAAAGTTATGATAATCTAAGTAATAAGGTAAATTTAACCTACTATTTTTGGGTAAAAAATAAAAAAATAATACCTAACAAGCATGGCAGAAAAATAGCATCTATAGATTGTACAACAATTATTGAAAATCCTAAAAATGCTAATATCAAATATATTAAATTTTTAGATAAAAATGCATTTAGTTTGGCCAATGTAACTCCTTTGTTAGATAAGGACAATATACTATTAAGTTTACAATATTGGATACAAGATCCTAAAAATCTACAGGTACACAATGAATACAAGATTATATCAAACAATGAAAAAACATCCATACCACCCTATATTGAAAAGAAATGGTTTGATAGTTTAATTGGATTTGATGATAGCGGTGTTATGTTACCTAGATTAAACATACCACCTAAACTGCGTTACGGTATTGAATTTAACCCCAATCAAACAATGTTTGTTAATAGACTAGAAGCAGTAAAACTACTAGTTGAAAAGTTTAATAATGATTTTAAATCTATACAGGTTGATAATATTGATCTAAGTGATTTTTATATAAAAGATGAAATACCACACATAAGCTTTGGTCTTTACGATTATATAAAAGATGTTTATGGTGAATTAAGATTTGTAGTATCACAAAGATTTGTTCAGGCTAAATTAGAACCAGTTGTATTCCAAGGAAAAATAACACAGGTTAAGATTATAGAGAAAGGTTATGGTTATCAAGTACCTCCATCAGTTACTATATCTGGCACAGGTACTAATGCCGAATTAAAATTAACTATAAATTCTGTAGGATCTATCACAAATGTGGAAGTTCTAAATAAGGGTCTTAACTATAGTGCTAGCACAACTATTACTGTAAGACCTTTAAGTGTAGTTGTTCGCAGTGATGAAAATACACTAAATGAATGGGCCATTTACCATTTTATCAATAATAATTGGGTTAAGGTAAAAACTAAAGATTTTGATGTAACAAAATATTGGTACTTTATTGATTGGTATGAAGATGGCTATAATCAATTCACAAAGATTAATCATCTTGTTAATGATTATGATGAACTATTAAAAGTACAATCAAATATTGGTGATATTGTTAAAGTTAACAATATTGGTTCGTCTGATGATTGGGTGCTAGCTCTTAAAATATCTAATGATATAGCTGTAGATTATACCCAAATATATCGAATAGTAGGTCGAAAAAACGGAGCTATACAACTTAGCACTGATTTTTATAATTTTAGAATAAATGATCAAGGCTATGATGGATTACTATATGATAGTGATTTATATGATAGGGTTGGTTCACAAGAATTAAGAATTATATTAAACAGTTTAAAAAATAAAATTTTAGTAGATAATAGAAGAAAGATTTATATAGATTTATTCTTTGCTTCTATTAGATATATTTTAAAAGAACAACCCTTTGTAGATTGGATTTTTAAGACTAGTTTTATTAAGGTCTTACATTTTGTAGGTCCTTTACGTCAAAAAGTTAATTTTAATAACGATAATTTAGAAGATTACGAAAGTTATATTAAAGAAGTAAAGCCCTTTAGAACTAAAATAAGAGAATTCGTAAGTGTATATGACACTATAGAAAGTAGTAATAGTCTAATAACTGATTTTGATCTACCATCTTATATTAATAAAACAGGTAAAATACGCACATTGTTTACACAATTTGAAAAAAATTCTGTGTTTATTGAAAATGAAAATTTGTTTAAGTTGCAACCTTGGAATTCTTGGCTTAATAATACAACCTTTAATGTGGCCAAAGTACAGATTATTGATCAAGGTGAAGGATATACTAGCTACCCCACAGTAGAAATAACAGGTGAATGTACTAGACCTTTAAAAATTAAATTTTACATCAATAGAGGCAAAATTGTACAGGTAGATATACTGGATCCAGGAGAAGGTTATTATATAGCTCCGCAAATTAGAATTAGAGGTCAATTTACTGAAACTGGCAGAGAAGCAAGTGTATATGCTATTTTAGGCAATAGTCTAATTAGAAATAGTAGATTAGCAGTAAAATTTGATAGATATGAAAAAGAAAGTATTGATGATGTCCTAAATGTCAATGTGATTGATACATTTACGGGTGATGGCAGTACTATAACTTTCGAACTAAGATACAGCCCAGATATAGATAGAACTAAATTTAAAGTTTTTGTAGATAATGTAGAAATTTTTGTTACAGAATATGAAGTTCAAAAGTTAACATCACAAAAAAAGGGTTATACTGTTTATTATGGTAGTGTGACGTTTGACTATCCTCCAGGTGAAAACTTGCCTATACGCATTGAGTATCAAAAAGATTTCAATAATTTAAACGCATTGGAAAGAATCAAGCATTTTTATAAGCCAACTGCTGGTATGCTAGGAATTGATTTTGATCAATTAATGACTGGTATTGATTATGGTGGAGTAAGTATCAGCAGTATTGGATTTAGTAAGTTAAACCTGTGGGATGGAGAATTTAGTTGGGCCAGTAAAGGATGGGATTCAGGAGAACCAACAGACGATGAAATTTATGATACCATTATAGAAGGTGGTAATCTAGCAGCCAACCCAACATATAGAACAGCTTCTGGTATACGTGCTGATGATATCATAATTGATGGAGATGGATTTATCACCCCAATGACCAGTCCAGCACCTGAAGAAATGATTCCAGGGCATGTTGCTGATACATTGGCTATTAAAGTATTTGAAAGAAATATAACTGTTACTAGTGAAATTAATTGTATTAGGTATATTACAGATGGCGTTACTAAAGAGTTTAAATTAACGTCATATCCAAATAATGAAAAAGCTATCATTGTAAAATTAAACGATGACATATTAATAGGTGATGATTATTATTTTGATTATAATAATTTAAATGTTATACTTTTAAATACTCCACCTGCTGGTCAAAACTTATCTATTTTAGGATTTGGTTTTAATGGTACTAATTTAATTACTATTGATAGTATTGTAGCAACTGAAGAAAACACTACTATAGTATTGGATGCAGATTATCAGGACAATATCAGTGTTTATACTGTAGTAGCTGGTAAACCAATATCAAATATTCCTTTTAAAACTAGAGGTGCTTGGCAATCCAATGTTAGTTATAAATTAAATGATGAGGTTGTTTATCAAACTAAAGTATATCAATCCTTAATAGATAATAATTTTAGCAATTTACCCTTAGTCTATAGCCAAGAAGATAGAGATTTTGTAGTAAATTCTAAATATTGGGTTAAAATTTTAGATGATGTAGAATCATACATTAAAGTTGGAAAAATTGGTGTAACATTCCCCGAAGTATTAAATGTAGGTGATGTTGTACTATACAGTGTATTTTTAGGCAGTAGTTCAGATCAAAGTATATTAACTAGAGAAATTATTACAACTGATGGTGTTAATCAATTCTATCGTTTAGATAATATTGTTGGATACAAAACTCCTTTAGGTCCAAACACACTAGTTAGAGTTGGTGATACTATTTTAGATAGTGTGGATCAATTTAGGTTTATACTAAAGAATAGACAAGTAACTTATCCTATTCCTTTAAACAAAGGTGATCTTGATGTATACAGTACTACTGATTATGAAGTTTTTATTAATAGCATAAAAGTTCCAGATGCTATTGCTTATTCTTTAAATTTGTTAGAAAAGACTATTACAATTAAGCCTAATTATTATAAGGAAAATGCAGAAGTTACAGTTTCTATTACTAAGTTTGCTGAATATCGTATAGATAATGATTTAGGTTATAGTAGAATAAGACTAAGGACAGTTTATCCTTTAGGCACACAGGTAGAAATTTTAGCAATGACTAATCACGACCTATTGGATATTGGTAGATTTTACTTAACTATAGAAAAAAATGTAAACAATCTAATAGATAGCATATATTATCCTGTTTTAATTGAGGCTAGTGGCGGAGTATTGTATTTTGATACACAAATTAAAAACTCAAATTATGTTTGGGTAACAAAAAATCAAAAACTATTAGTACCCTTAACAGATTATATCTTAAGAGAAGATAGACGCAGTATTAGATTTACTGAAACTCCTAATGAAGATGATAGATTTGGTATCATCACTTTTAGTAGTAATGTTAATAGAATACCTGTGCGTTTTATGATTTTTAAGGATATGTTAAACAATTATTCATATATTAGATTGAATAAAAATAGAACTACTAGATTATTACGCAATTTAAATGCTACAGATAAAGACATCTATATTGAAGATTCATCAGTAATATCTGAAGCTAATAGAATATCAAACGTACCTGGGGTCGTGTACATTAATGGTGAACGTATTGAATATATGAGTCGTATTGGTAATAAAATAACAGAACTACGCAGAGGCACTATGGGAACAGGAGTTCCTAAGGTTCATAAGTTAGGAACAGAAGTATATGATATTGGTTTTAGAGAAACAGTACCATATAAGGATGAAACAAAAACTTACAAATGGTTAGGTATTTGGGATCCGAATTATAGGTACTTGCAGGATGAGGTAGTAAATTACAACGGACAAAGTTGGCAGCAGATTACTGGAATTAATTATAAACTTTGGGAATCAAGTAAAACTTATATTTTAAATCAACAGGTCATATATAACGAAAAGCTTTATAGAAGTAAACAGAATCTAAATGTTTCCAAAACACCTAATCTTGAACCAACTTGGTGGGAACTAGTAGAAAGTGATATAACACATTATCCAAGTGTAAAAAATCTTAATTGGGCACGTACTGATCTAGCATTTTTAGATGATTCTTCAAATACATTGGTTGTACCTTGGGAACCTATAGTAGATGATCCAGATAGTACAACAAACTATAATAAACGTGTACTAGATTTAGAGGTATTTGTTGGAACTAATAGATTGAAAAAGATTCCGTATAGTATACACGATAAAACTATTAGTCCGCATAGCCCAGAAGGTGACATATCTTATGCAGCTGATCTAATAACAGATGGGGTAAATCATGGAGCTAGTGTAAACAAAGACCTTGGGTTTATAAAATTACGTGAAGATCCATTAAATAAACGAATAACCATAGTAAGAAAACAAGGAACAGTTTGGGGTGATATTGGTAAAAGTTTGAGTGAATCTAATAATAAGATTGCAGAATTTTTACAGATTGATGTAGATACTTATGAAGGAACAAAGGCTACTTTAGATAGTACAAACTATACTTTTGATTCTGATATTGCAAGGACAGATGAGGAATAAAAATGGCAAAGCAAACGATTAGTGTAGGAACAAGAGCTAATGATGGAACTGGTGATACTATCAGAGCAGCGGCTATAAAAATTAATCAAAATTTTACTGAAACTTATGATACTATTCAGTCTTTAGAATACAGTATTCAAAATCTTTCTTTAATGCAAGGTTTACAGGGTGTACAAGGTATAAAAGGTAATCAAGGTACACAGGGTATCAGAGGTCAGGATGGATTTGTAGGCAGTAATGGAAGCCAAGGTACTCAAGGTCGTCAAGGTATACAAGGTATCAGAGGACAAGATGGTATCATAGGTGTTGATGGAAATCAAGGTGTCCAAGGTATTCAGGGTGTAAAAGGTGCAACAGCATCTCAAGGTATACAAGGTATTCAGGGATCAGAAGGACCACAAGGGTTTCAAGGCACTAGTGGTATTATAGGAAATCAAGGTATACAAGGAATACAAGGATTAGAAGGGCGAACTGGTAATTCAGGAAATACAGGTCCTCCAGGTAGTCAAGGTATACAAGGTGTACAGGGTATAACAGGCAATGACGGAGTTCAAGGAATTAAAGGTAGTCAAGGTATACAAGGTGTACAGGGTATAACAGGCAATGACGGAGTTCAAGGAATTGAAGGTAGTCAAGGTATACAGGGTATACAGGGTATACTAGGATTTCAAGGATTATCTGGTGAAACATCGGCTCAAGGTATTCAAGGTATACAGGGTGCTCAAGGTATACAGGGCAGTATATTACTAGGATCAAGGACTACGTCAAATTCCACATCATCAAGTATAGCAAATAACAGCTCTGCTGACTTAGATATTGTTGGATTTAAAGGTTATATGCTATACAAAATTACAACGAGCCATGCTGCTTGGGTAAGACTATATGTAAGTAATGCAACAAGAACCGCAGATGCTAGTAGAGCACAAGGAATTGATCCAAGTTACGATGCAGGAGTAATTGCAGAAGTTATTACAACTGGATCACAAACAGTAATACTTGCTCCGGCAGTATTTGGCTTTAATGATGAAGCAACACCAACTACTAACATTCCTGTAGCAGTTACCAATCTAAGTGGATCAGCTGCTACGATTACAGTAACTCTAACTTTATTGCAGGCTGAAATATGAAAGAATATGTAGTCACATTAAAAAATCACGATGACTTAGATAGTTTCTATGAGGATATGGAAACACTTGGTGGAAACTTATACATACCAGATCGTTGTGTAGAAGTTGCTAATCGTAGACCTATTAGTGTTAATACACATTATTATCTTACTGAAGAAGAAGCAGTACAAGTTAGGAATGATCCTAGAGTTTTAGCCTGTGAATTAACTCCTACAGAATTAGGTCTCAAACCAATGCCCCAATGGACTCAAACCAGTTCGTTTTGGAATAAATCTACTGCAAATAATTCTAATTATAAAAATTGGGGATTATTACGTTGTGTGGAAGGTCAACAAAGAGAAAACTGGGGTGATGATAGTATATTAACGACAAAAACAGTATCAGGAACTATAACAGTTAATGCTGAAGGTCGTAATGTTGACATTGTTATTGTTGATGGTTTTATTAATCCAAATCATCCAGAAATGGCTGTTAACAGTGATGGTACTGGTGGAACAAGAGTCATACAATATAATTGGTTGCAACACGCAGCAACTTCGGGAACTTATGTATATGGACCATATACCGATCCTACTATAGAAGCAAATAATAATCACGGTATGCACGTAGCTGGAACTGCTACTGGTAATACACAAGGTTGGGCTAGAAGCGCTAATGTTTATAACATATATCCATACGGTGGTGATTCTAATGGAATAGATACATTATTGTTATTTGATTATATCAGAGCCTGGCACAACAGCAAACCTATCAATCCTATTACAGGGAGACGTAATCCCACTATTGTTAATAATAGTTGGGGGTATGTTGCTCAACTAAATATCGCCGGCATTACTAGAGTTAATTTTAGGGGAGTAAATTATACTAGTGGCCTTACAAGTAGTACACTATATGGTACATATGGTGTTTATAACGATGGCGCAAACACATATACTAGTTCAGAATACTTGGCTATAGACGCTGATGCTATAAGTGCTATGAATGATGGTATTATTATGGTAGGTGCAGCTGGAAATTCCTATAGCAAAATAGATATTCCTACAGGCGTTGACTATAATAATTATTATATTTGGAATAATTTTATTGTTTATTATCACCGAGGAACCAGCCCAGTCAAAGCTACTGGACAAATTAATGTAGGTGCCGTAGGAAGAAGTATTAACGATAGTAAAGCTCCTTTTAGTAATTCTGGACCTAGAGTAGATGTATATGCTCCAGGTCGTAGTATCATAAGTAGTGTACATACTGGTGGAGTAAATGATCCTAGAAATTCGACATATAAAATATTAAAAGATAGTGGAACTAGTATGGCTAGTCCTCAGGTCACAGGGGTTTTAGCCTGTATCTTAGAAGTATATCCAGATATGACACAGGCAGAAGCATTAGATTATATCTACAAAACCAGTAAATATAATCAAATGACTGAAAGTTCGGGTAATTTCGCTGATCCATCTAATTTACAGGGATCAGTTAATAGGTACTTATATTATAATAAAGAAAGAGCAGATTCGGGTACTACTTGGCCCAAGTTAAACTATAAGGCTAGACCCACTAATGGCAGAGTTTATCCCAGACAAAGAAGAAGATTGAAATAGTAGCAGTTAATAATAATTATAAATATTTTGATAGAGAAAATATATGCAAAATAGAGATCATAGCGGTATTCATATAGAAGGGCACATTAAGATTTGGGATCCACAATCTGAAAAAGTCTACATCAATAAAAGAAATGCTATTCATTATGAAAATATGAGTATTGCACTAGCCAACAGTTTATCCAACGCAGGAAGTGGGTTTATCACTAAAATGATCTTTGGAAATGGAGGAACTGCTGTAGATCCTACTGGAATTATTACATATCTAACCCCAAATACTACTGGAATCAATGCTAATTTATATAACCAAACATATAGCAAAATTGTGGATGATGCTAACAAGGCCAACGTAGATCCAGTAAGAAATTACATTGAAACACGTCATGTTACCGGCACAACTTATACAGATGTTTTTGTTACCTGTTTACTAGATTATGGTGAACCTAATGGTCAGGAAGCATTTGACAATACTACAGATAATAATAGTTTATATACATTTGATGAACTAGGATTAGTAACAGATAATGAATCAGGAGGTGAAAGATTACTTACGCACGTAATTTTTCACCCTGTACAAAAAAGTTTGAATAGACTTATTCAAATTGATTATACAGTTAGAGTACAGAGTTTAACTGGCTTGATGGGTGCTTGATATGAGTATTGAAATAGAATTTTCAGATCCAACAAGACCTAATAGTAATGGTAGATTATCCAATAATATTGTGATCCCAGATGGCAGCAGTGATGATACAACTTCCCTAGTATTTTTAGGAAAAAAATATGCAGCAAGTTATTCAAAAGATATTGCTGAAAACTTTCTACATTTATTAGAAAATTTTGCGTCAAATACAGCTCCACGTAATCCTGAAAGAGGACAGCTTTGGTTTAATACTAATACACTACAAGAAGTTGACCCAACCCCATCTCCAGCAGATAGTGAAGATACATACGGATTAAAAGTTTTTGATGGTATAACTTGGTTATCTGTAGGCATAATCAAGAAAGCCGCAGTATCTCCAACGACATTAAACCTGCCTAGTACTAATCTTAAAAAGGGCGACCTATACGTTGATACTAGTAAAAATCAATTATATATTTGGAATGGTACTGGATACAGTTTAGTTGGACCGCTGTTTAATGCGTTTGAAAAAACAGGTATTGAAGTTGAAGAAATTATTAACAATTTAGATAATCAGCCTGTTGCTGTAATTTCATTCTTTCTTAAAGCTAGAAGAATAGCTATAATAAGTGACAAAGCGTTTACACCAAAATTAATTTATGAAGGATTTAAAGAACTTAAACAAGGCTTTAATTTAAGTTCCAGTTCATTTGATATTAATACGAGATATTGGGGTACTAGCGAAAAAGCATTATCCTTAATTATTGGCAGTGATGTTGTAGGTGCTAATAACTTTTTAAGATCAGATGTAATTAGCACTACAAATTATCAATTCAATGTAAAGGCTGATAACGGTATTGTATTAGGATCTGATAGTTCATATATTCTAGCTAAAGATACTACTGGTGCATATATCTACAACAAAAACGCTGACTCAAGTATAGATTTTAGAATTAAGAAAGAAAATAGTGCTGACTACAGAACTGTAGTGAGAATGAGTGGCGATAATAATGGTAGAGTAGGTATTAACAATACTAACCCTCAGGCTACATTAGATATTAATGGGGATTTGAAAGCTAGCGGGGATATCCAAGGCAATAGTATTACTGCTGATGGATCTGTAGAAATAGGTCAAGATTTAAGTATTATAGGTGATATAACTTGGAATACATTGGATCCTACATTTGAATCTGTTTACGGAAATATAGTTAATGTGGGTGATATAATACCAAGAGTTAATGATATTGGAGTAGCTACTCAAACATTAGGTTCTGAGGACAATCCTTGGCAAACTATATATGTTAATTCTATAGGCAGTCTCAATAACTATCCTCAAATTTTTGGAAATTTTACAGCTAATAATTTTACAATTGGCAATGGTACTGGTACTATAAATGGATATAGTTTAGGGTTTGGTGAAGCAGTTACTATAACAACAGCTACCAATAGTGATATAAATTTAACTAATGAGGCAGCACCAAATTTACCTATTAGTATTAAAAATGCTCCTGCTACAATCAGTATAAAAACAGAAATAACTACATCCTTTTATAAAAACAAAGAGCCAGTAAATTATGTTAAGAATAACGATGTATTTTTAATTCAAAGTAGTGAAGATGATCTTTATTACAAAGTAAGTAAAAAATCTATTTCAGAAAGCTTATCAGTAATACCTACTGGTACTGTAATATTATTTGGTGCTGGACTAAGTAATTTACCTAATGGTTATTTGCCCTGTGATGGAAGGGAAGTACCACAAAGCCTATATGCTGATCTTTTTAGTAAGGTGGGCTACAAATATATGCCTCAAGGATCCTTACCCAGCTTTAACACAGGGGTTTTAACTTTTGCACTGCCAGACCTTAGAAAACAGGTTCCTAATTTTTATGCTGGAGAATTTATTCCAGGACTAAGTTACACAATTACAGAATTAGGCACTACAGATTGGGTGGCTCTTGGTTTTACTGGAACACCTACAGTTAATGCAGTATTTACGGCTATAGCAGCTGGAACTGGCTCTGGTCTAGCAAGATTAACTGACGGTATGCACTATATAATTTATACTGGAAAAATATAATGCCATATACACTGAATAAAACTAATGGTACTATACTAACAGATATCTTGGACGGTACTGTAGATAAAATTACTACGGATCTAAATCTAATAGGTAAAAATACTGAAAATTATGGTGAACTATTTAATGAAAATTTTGTAAAATTATTGGAAAACTTTTCTAATAATGAACCTCCAACCAGCCCATTAAAGGGTCAATTATGGTTTGATTCAAGTGACAATACTCTTAAAATTTATAATGGCAATGAATTTATAGCATTTGCTAGACCTATAGTTAGTAGCTCACAACCCAGCACAACGGTTGGTGATTTTTGGTTTAATAACGAAACAAGGCAGTTATTTTTTAATGATGGTAACGGATTAAGATTAGCAGGTCCTTTATACACAGAACAACAAGGTGTATCTGGTTTTGAAATAGCCACTGTAAAAGATATAACAGGCAGCAACCATATAATTGCCAAACTTAAATTAGGAAATATTCTAGTAGGTGTGTTTAGTAATGAAGAATTCACACCAAACTATACAGTAGGTGAGGGTGTCAAACTAGCTAGTGAATTAGTTACAGGTGACATAAAGAAAGGGTTTACACCATTAAGCATAGGTTTTGAGTTCGATGTCACAGCAGCTAGAGCTAAAAGTTTAGTTGACAACTTTGGTCAACCAATTAGTGTAGACGAGTTTGTTAAAGTTACTGGAAATAACCTTATTGATGGTAGATTAAGTGTATCCGGAGCAAATACTCTTAGTCCTGGAGACTTACTTAACAAACCATTAAGTTTAGGGTGGGGACCGAATTTAACTTTTGAGATGGAACGTCCACCTGAAGCCAGTACACTAAATCCTCCTGTTAGGCTAAGAAATAATAGAGCTGATCAAAACTTTTTAATAACTGTAAAAGATGGAACTACCTTCCACGATGCGGTGTTTATCAAAGCAGCTGGATCTAAAGTAGGAATTTTTAATAGCAGTCCAGAATCTACTTTAGATATTGGTGGTGAAACTAAAATTAGAGGTGACTTAACCACTACATTAGAAGCCACTATCAATGTTTTTAATAGTGATGCAAGAATAATAAATTTTGGTGGTGCAGCGGATGATATTACAATTGGCAAAACTTTAGGCACAACTAAAGTGATTAGTGATGCTATTGTAAATAAAACTTTAAAGATTAATGGGCAAAATTTATTAACTGATAATTCAATTTTTAACTTACTGAATCAAACTGTACAGACTATTAATTTTGGTCAGCAGGCCACTAGTATTTCTATTGGTGACAACAATGGAGTTGTAACTTTTAGAAATAATGTACAAATTAACGGTGACTTAAACATTACCGGTGTCTATCAAATTGACAACATACAAATTAAGAATAATCTAGTTGCATCAATTGGTAATTTTGATTTAGAACTTGGAGCTAATCAGGTTAACTACGGTATTAAATTTATGGACAGGACCACTGCTCAGGAAGACCTAATAACTAAAAAAGGCCTAACATTATCAGATATTGGTGAAATCAAAGTGGATCCAGCCTTTACAGGAAATTTTTATCTACTTAATACTACAGCAAGAAAGATATTTTTTGGTGGAGCTACAGGAGGATATCAAGGCGGAATATATGTTGGCAACGGTAATGATCCAGAAAGTAAAACTCATGTATTAAATAAAATACAAACATATAAAGATTTAGTTATAGGTGATGAAACGGGGCTCAACGCTGTATTAACCACACAGGTACCTGCAACTACAGCAAATATTATTCCAAATACTGAACAATTAGTATTAGGACAAAATTCATTAACTATTGATATATTTGGTGAATTAGGTAGTACAAGAAAAACTTCACGTAACCTAAACATTAATGCTAGCAATGTTGTAATTGAAGGTGACCTTGAAATACAAGGGTCAGATATTTTTTGTACTAGTCAAGAAGGAAGTATATTTAATAACGTTCTTACACTAAAAATAGGTAATAATAGTGCAAATATTATTGCTGGTGGATCCGCAACAATAACAGAATTTGGCGGTCAAGTAACTGTTGGTAGTACTGGTAATGTTACATTACGTACTTTAACTATTGCAGGTAAAATTACAGGTCTTGTAAGCGCTAGTTCTAATGTGCAGGCTTTTGAATTTGCAGGTAGTAGTTTAGAAAATGTATATTTAGGAAGGCAGTGTGATAATATACAGATTGGTCCAGGTTCACAATATGGAGCTCCTGATAATCCTGTACCAGGTTCAGAAAATGAATCTTGGTGGACCACTCCATATCCTACTACTAATAGTACTCTTAATCAGGATGGCTTAACTATAGCTCCAAGAAATAACGTGTTTGTTAGAAGAATCCAACAGGGAACGAGCTATTTTGATATTACTAGAACTCAATTTCCTGTAGTAATTGCAAGAAATAATTTATTAGTTCGTAAAATGTTATTGATACCTAATGATCAACATTATGCGACCGGTGGCCTATTATTTAGAAATAATGATATGGAAATGGTGTCAACTAGTGCCATAACTACTGATGAAGACGGTAATTTGACGGTAGGGGGCACAACTAACTTCTTAGGTCTAGTGTATGGGGCAACAGCAACATCACCGGTTGTTATGTATGCTGCTAAAATTAATAATAATTTAGAAGTAGTTGGGGATGTTGTTAGTACAGATGTAAACAAATCCATGTTTACAGGGGTTAATAATCTCACAATTGGCGGAGCTCTTAACAGTAGTTTAAACTTAGGGGGCAGTACATCTAACGTAAACATAGTAGGTAGATTACGCCCAGTTTGGAAATCTGTAACTACAAATTATGATGCGTATGCAGGTGATAGATTACTTATAGACACTACAAATGGTGCTTTTGAAGTACGCTTACCACCAAATCTTACTAATCCAACACAACCAATACCAGGTGATGAAATAAGATTAATTGATGCTAAGAATTTAAGTGTTTTTGAAGTAGAAGTCATAAGAAATGGTAATAAAATAAACGGTTCTGGTGCAGATTTAACATTGAATACTGCTGGCGCTGCACTAACCTTAGTTTACACAGGGTCAGAAAGAGGTTGGTGTTACGATGATACAGTTTAAAATAAATATGTTAAAGGGGTTGGGCGATGCCATATAATATTAATAAATTTAACGGCGTAAAAGTCGCTACAGTAGAGGACGGAACTGTAGATAACACACTAGATATTAGACTAGTGGGTAAAAATTATGCTGGTTATGGCGAAATTCAAAATGAAAACATGGTCCATATGCTGGAAAACTTTGCAGGGACCACAGCGCCACCTCGTAAAGTTACAGGTCAATTATGGTATGATAGTTTAGGTAAAAAACTTAAATTTTATGATGGTACGCAGTTTAGAACTACTGGTGGCGCTGAAGTAGGACAAACACAGCCCAGCGGATTAAGTGTGGGTGATTTTTGGTTTAATACCAGCACTAATCAATTGTTTGCTTGGGATGGTGATGAATACATCCTAGTCGGACCTCAGGCTGTAGAAAATGCAGGTGCTACTGAATTACGTAGTGAAAGTGTTTTTGATGATCAAAATATTGCCAGACCCATTGTAAAAGCATATGTAAATGCTGCTGTAGTTTTTATTATCAGTAACAGTGGGTTTAATCTAAGATCAGATAGTCCTCTTAGAACTGACAATGCTTTCACATTGATAAAGAAAGGTATTACACTGGCCAACACAAACAGCTATGGTATTAGTGATAATCTCAGTAATAATCCTTGGATATTATGGGCCACTGCTAGTTCTGCAAGAGGTCTTGTAGACAGCACTGGTGCTTTATTAACTGCTGAAGATTTTATAAAATCAGGTGATGTTATATTTAATACGGTGGTAAGATTTAAGGATCCTGGTTGGATATTAGGTAACAATGATGAAATAAGTTTCACCTATCAACGAGGAGCAGAAACAGGTCCTGTTCTTTATAACAGTGCAAATGATATAGGATTAATTTTTAAAACTAAACTTAGTACTAGCACAATACCAAAAACAAGCTTAAAACTATTAGGTACTGATATTCTTCCTGGAGAACACGGTGTATCTAAAATTGGTACAGGATCAAATAACAGATTTTCTGAAGTATATTCTGAAAATTTTTACGGCACATTCCGTGGTGTTGCAGATAAGGCTATAGAACTATTAGTCAATGGAAACTATAGAACTGCTACGGATGCAGCTACTATTAACACAGTGGCCGTAAGAGATGGCTCAGGCAATTTAACTGCTAATCAATTTATTGGTACCGCCCAACGTGCTAATAACGTAGTGGGGGGTGATACTGGCAAACTTTTATATCAAAGTGCAGAGAATGTTACTGCTTTTTTAAATTTAGGATCATCAAATCAAGTTTTAACAGCAGGTCCTTCCAATACACTGGTTTGGAAAAATGTTTTAGATTTATTACCTAGTATACAGGCTAGTCAGCTGTTAGTAGCTAACGAGACTAATCCAGGTAATTATTTTATGACATTTGTAGGCAGTACTACAGGTCCACAAAGTTTTAAAGTTCATACAACAGGTATTACTTATAATCCAGGAAATAGAACTCTAACAGTAGATTTTTTAGACGGTACTGCTAATAGAGCTAAATATGCAGACTTGGCAGAGAATTATCTAGCCGATAATGAATATGAAATAGGAACAGTTTTAATGATAGGTGGCGAAAAAGAAGTAACAGCTTGTCAGGTAGGTCGTAGGGCAATTGGAGTTGTCAGTGCTAAACCTGCCTATCTAATGAATAGTGAATTGAAAGATGGAACAGCAGTAGCACTGAAGGGGCGTGTACCAGTGAAAGTACGTGGTGCAGTGATTAAAGGTCAAAAACTAATAGCAGGTGAAGATGGGGCAGCGACAGTAAGTCCTGTGTATTCTGGCGATGTGTTCGCCATTGCACTGGAAGCATCAGATGACCATAATGTAAAACTAATTGAAGCAGTAATATTATAAAAAGGAACAATCATGGCATTTGGTCAAGGTCAACTCGTTGAGGACACAGATTATACTTCAGTATATAATAAAATAGTTCCTGTTTATGGCAGAAATGATACAGGATATGGGCAAACAATGGCGGCTAACCCCGCAGCCAATGATGTAGTGATTTCGGCAACAGAATGGCAAAATCTTAGAAATTATGTTTTAAATTCAAGAGTTCATCAAATAGGTACATCAGCAACTTTAGCATCAATCTCATCTGGAGATATTATAACTTATGCTACTCAATTACAGGCGATAAACACCATGGCAGATGCCTGTGTCACAAATAATAGAGTCATACACAGTAGTCAATATAGTACTCCAGCAGAAGGAACCAGTGCTTCCTCAATTACTAGTTGGGGAGGTGGCGGCTCGACAGGTAGATTAAGTTTGACCATACGTGTTACTGGTGCTGACATGAACAGTGATGGTCAAGAGAGAGGATTAAAATATTTTTTTAATGCAGGTGGAGTATTAAAATTAAGATTTTCTTTAACATCTCTCCCTGCCTCCAATGATGCTAGTTATTCAAAGAGTTTAAATTGGCAAACTTTAATGACAAATGTTTCAACTATTACTATTAATCATAATTCTGTTTCAGGATCAGGTAATAGTGTAACACCACCTGCAGGATTTTATGGGTTAACATTAGGTGGATCAGCTGTTGAAATTTATAGAAGAAATGCTTCTGGTGAAAATGTGTACACGGAGAACTATTTTAATATCACAGCTCAAAGATTTAGTGGATATATTGATTTTAAATGCACTTGGTATGACATAGATACTGGAGATCAAAGGCCTGGATTTTTAGCAGGACCAGCTGAAGATGAGCCAGTCAAAGGAACAATGAATAGTTTTTATACACAGGATCATGCAAGTGGTAGTTATGTCTCAGTAAGTCCTGTTTTATATTCAATACCTACAACTTGGAATCAAACCTAATCCATAAATAATCTATGGAAAAAGTAGATAAAACTTGGGGTCATTATACAGTATTTTATGAAAATGGTCCTGCAACTAAGGTAAAAGAACTAGTTTGCAATCCACATAGTAAATTAAGCCTACAGAGACATTTTGATCGTAAAGAATTTTGGTTCTTTATGGAAGGCGAGGGGTATGTAAACACATTGAACTCAAATGGTGAGATTGTTCGTATGGGACCATATAAAGAATTTGATAGTTTGTTCATTGATTACGAAGAATGGCATCAGCTAGTCAATGAAGGTGATGTACCTATTAAGATTGTTGAAATTCAATACGGACGCAAGTGTGTCGAAGAAGATATTGAACGTAAATGAATACAATTCCTATATTTATAGGCTATGATCCGCGGGAAGCTATTGTATTTCACGTTTGTGCAAATAGCATAATAAGATATGCTAGCCAACCTGTTAGTATTATTCCTCTAGCTCTAAATTTATTTAAAGAATACGAAGAAACGCATAAAGACGGCAGTAATGCTTTTATCTATAGTAGATTCTTAGTTCCGTACCTTACAGGTTATGATGGATATGCTATCTATATAGATGGAGACATGATCATCAAAAGAGATATAGTGGAATTATGGAATCAAAGAGAAATAGGCTATGATGTTCAAGTAGTTAAGCATAATTATAAAACACGTATGCCTGTAAAATACCTTGGCAGTAAAAATGAAGATTATCCTAGGAAAAACTGGAGTAGTGTGATTATTTGGAACTGTTTTACACAAGCTAATAGGATATTAACACCTGAATATGTTATGAAATCTACGGGAAGTCATTTACATAGATTTGAATGGTTGAAGGATGACATGATAGGCGAATTACCTATAGAGTGGAATTGGCTACCAGACGAGTTTGGTCCAAATGATCAGGCAAATCTTTTACACTATACATTGGGCGCCCCTAGTTTTAACGAATTTAAAAACACAGATATGGCTGAAGATTGGCAACGTGAATATGAAAAAACTATCTATTGTGAGCAAATTTCAAAATGAATTTACCAACACATTTAGGTGGTCATTTAAATAAAACTCACGTTGATGAGGGAACTTTTAAATATCTTATTAAGAATTATGATATACGATCATTTTTAGATGTAGGGTGTGGACCCGGTGGTATGGTAGAACTGGCCCATCGTAAAGGGCTGAAATCATTAGGTATTGATGGTGACTACACATTAAAAAGATTTGATAAAGATAAATTTATAATTCATGACTATACCGTAGGTCCTTTAAAATTAGATGAAGAATATGACGTATGTTGGAGCTGTGAATTTGTTGAGCACGTTGAAGAACAATATGTTGATAATTTTATGCAAACTATAGCAGCAGGAAAAATAGCTGTAATTACCCACGCCCCACCAGGAGCACCAGGTTATCATCATGTAAATTGTCAAACTGCTGAATATTGGATAGATGTTTTTAAAAAATATGATCTAATTTACGACGATGTTATAACTGCAACAATCCGTAAAATTAGCACAATGAAAAAACCTTTTATACAAAGAACAGGATTATTTTTCAAAAAAAGCACTTGATAAATATTCCATAGTTAAGGAATTTATCTTGAGTATCGCTTGGTCAGGATTAGCTGATGCCAGCTATTTTAAATTAATTGCACAGTATTGTATACCCTCTTGGACTAAGCTTCCAGGTAACAAGTATATAGTACACGATAGTTATGACATAGATATAAAAGATATTAAAATTATAGATTGGGAATATTCTTATAATAGAGAAAGCAACTTTGTTAAAAAATGTAGACGTACTAAACCTTTAAATTTTTGGCGTAAAATGCAGAGTCAAATTTGGGCATTAAAAAATTTACGTCAATATAATTGGGTAGTATTGCTGGATACAGACGTTGAAGTTTTTAATTTTAACCTTAACGAATTTTATAATATATTAAACAATATAAAAGAAAATAATTTAATTTGGGCAACAGGACAAAGTCAATTAAACAAATTAGATGCAGGTCATATTATAGTTAATATGAGAGATAAAAGATTAGATCAACTAATTTTTGATTATGAAAACATTTGGGAAAGCGGAAAAATTTTTGAATTTAAAAGATATTATGATGGACAGGCTGTAGAAAGTTTATTCAGTAAATATCCTAGTTATAAAATTAAAAACACAGATCATGGTGGTGGTCTACATACATATGAGCTAGGAACCGTACACTACGGAAGTAAAATTCCCAAATTACTACGAGCTTTTTATAATGATAAAACTTTTATAATTAATGATATGATTGAAGAAAAAGCTAAATTAGTAAATGATGAATTAATTTTAGAAATTGAAAGACAAATAAATGAAAGAATTTAAAGTTGGGAATATATCAATATCTAATAAATTACCCATAGTATTGATAGCAGGACCCTGTCAAATAGAATCACGTGATCATGCTTTTTATCTAGCATTAGAATTAAAGGGTATAACAGAGAAATTGGGTATATCTTTAATTTTTAAAAGTAGTTTTGATAAAGCCAACCGATCCAGTGTGAATGGTAAAAGAGGCATTGGTATAGATCGTGGGCTACGCATACTTAGAGATATTAAGGATAACTTTAACATTCCTGTACTCACTGACATACATGAAAGTTATCAAGCACGTATAGTGGCTGATGCTGGAATAGACGTATTACAAATACCTGCTTATCTATGTCGCCAAACTGACTTATTAATAGCGGCAGGTGAGACTGGGTCGGCAATTAACGTTAAGAAAGGTCAATTCTTAGCCCCTCACGATATGAAGAATGTAGCAGAAAAAATAGTCAGCACTGGCAATCATAACATTATGTTATGTGAGAGAGGATATACCCATGGATATAACAATTTGGTGGTCGATATGCGTAGTTTGCCTATTATGGCTAGCACTGAATACCCTATTATATTTGATTGTACGCACAGCGTACAACAGCCTGGAGGATTGGGTTCCTCTACTGGCGGGGATCGCAGGATGGTCTCATATCTTGCCCGAGCAGCAGTAGCAACAGGCTGTTTGGCAGGTGTTTTTATTGAATGCCATGATGATCCAGACAAGGCTCCTAGTGATGGTCCTAATATGATCAAAATGGATAACATGGAGTCATTATTGACTCAATTAATTGGTATTGATAGGCTAGTTAAAAATGAAAGTTGGAATATTTTATAGTTCTATCAGTAATATTCATAAAGCTCCACACAAACAGCTACTAATGGATGTTTTTAGGGATGGGGTGGCAAAACACGGTGATATTATCAAGGAATATAGGAATAGGCCTCAGATTATAGACCATTTAGATGCTGGATTTGTCTTAGGCTACACTTTGGAAAATAATTATAGACGAAAAATAATTGATACCTTAAAATTAATGAAGGCAAAAATTATATTTGTTGATAGCAATATTTTTAGCTATAGTTATCCCAGTTATTCTTATCATAGATACAGTGTTGATAGCGTTTATCCAACAGATGGTGAATATTTTTTAGGGGATAGTAAAGATCCTGAAAAATTAGAAAAAATATTGAAAGAACATAAAATAATCGTAGAGCCTTGGCGTAAAAATGGTGAACATATCTTAATTTTAGGTCAGCGAACCCTAAGTTGGAATATGTTAAACAAAAATGGTCTAAATTGGATAATTTCTATGATTATTCGCTTGAAAGAAAAGACAGATAGAAAGATTGTGGTTAGATTACACCCAGGAGACCATACATACAACAATGAAAACAAGAAAAAAATTTTAGAACTGTTTGGAAAGAGTAATGTTTCAGTTTCTTCCAACGAGTCTATTAAATTTGACCTGAAAAATGCTTGGTGTAGTATAGGATACAATAGCACACCTAATTGTGCCAGTGTAATTGAGGGAATTCCAGTTTATTTGGACAATAGTTTGAATAGTTGGGCCAGAGAAATGTCATTTTCAAACTTGAGCCAACTAGAAGATCCCCCTCTACCTGATAGAAATACTTGGTTGCACAAAATTGCCAATATTCATTGGAGTAATGAAGAAATTAAGTCAGGAAAATACTGGAATAGATTCAAAAACTTTTATGAACTTTGAAATTTGGTGATTTCTCTATGCCAGAGAGTTAAATTTTTCCTAGGACCCTTAGCACACCAAATATGACTGTGATTACTGAACTCAAAATCCACAAATTCTTGTAATAATGGATTTTTTCTATATTTTTGTATAACAATATCTAAAGTTTCCTGATCTAGGAACCAATAAAAAGTATCTTTCTTAAATTCTTCTAAAATTAAGTTAGCATGATCTCTAATTAGACGTCTACTGGCCAAAGTTCCAGTATAAAAAATTGTACTAGCCAAATGTTGTGTATAATCAACATGTTTACTATGTGTTTTTTCAAAAATATGTATGTCATATTGATTATCTGGCAATGGAAAGGACTTTCTTACTAAACTATCAGTATCTAACATTATTATATAAGTAGGCCTAGTCAATAATTGATGTAATCTTACGAATCTTGCACAGGCGTAATAGGTTTTAACTAGCTCTGATCTAATCTTTTCAATGTCTTCGCCTAATTTTATCATTTTATCTCGTCTTCGATTAATCTCTATATCTCTATTAGGTAATTTATAATATTCAAATGCTCTTTCTACAAATTGATGGCTAAAGTATTCATAAGATACTGAATAATTTCTATTTTTACAATAGTCTAAAGTTTCTTTACTGGGGTTATATAGATGAAAGTGTATTTCTAAATTAAAATAAGTACGAATACTGTTGGCTAAGGCTTTTCCATAGTCATTAAAATAGTTTTCATCAGCAGCAATATAAAATAAAGAATCAGAATCAGGTAAATTACCAAAAAGTGTAGGCATATCCATAGTTAAATATTTACTATATGAAAATTTCATACTTTCCAAAACAGATGGCACTACAGAGTGAACCAGTCTGGAAAAATTTCCTAATAAGTTGTAAAAAATACGGTATGGAGCCTATTGAAAATTCATTAGATGCTGACTGTTTACTAATTTGGAGTGTACTTTGGCGAGGTAGACTGGCAGCTAACCAACAAATATATCAACATTATAGAAATTTAAACAAACCTGTATTCATATGTGAAGTTGGCAGTTTAATCAGAGGAAAAACTTGGAAAATTTGCCTAAATAATATCACTAAAAATGGCACGTATGCAAATCAGTCTAATTTTATTTTAGATAGAGATAAAAAATTAGGTTTAAAATTAGGTACTGTATCAAATATTAATCATCTGCCCATTTTAATAGCTGGGCAACACGACCAAAGTTTGCAATGGACTGCTAGTTTAGATATAATTGAATGGACTAGAGAATCAATACGTCATGTTAGACAATTTTCATCGGATCTAATTCATATTAGACCACATCCAAGAAATTTTTTTATTGAAAATTTCGGACCGAATACACTTTTAGAACATCCGAAAAAAATTATTGGTAGTTATGATCAATACGATCTTAATGCTAAGTATAAGGCAGTAATTAACTATAATAGTGGTGTAGGTATATGGGGTGCTTTAAATGGAATTCCTGTGATTTGTGATAGTTCTAGTTTGGCCAGTGATGTTTCCATAAATTACACAGACTTGAATCAACTAAAATTTCCAGATAGAGGTGAATGGTTTAAAAGGATATTACACACAGAGTGGTTAGTTGAAGAAATAGAGGATGGATTGCCAATACAAAGGTTGATTGAACATTTGAGCTTGACTTCTTAGTACTAAAAAACTATAATACGCTATGAAAACAGTTGATAGCCTAATGCTTAATTTAGAAAATCAAGGATATGAAAACTTAAATTGGTTCATACCGGCACGTGATATAAAAATAATGAAAAATATCACAGAATTGCTAAAAAGACCATCCTACATTACAGAAAATCAGGGAAAGTTGTTAATAAAGATTTTATCTGAAAATTCAAAAGTATTGCAATTAACATTGCCTGAATTAGAATATGTCCTAAATGTTCCACTTTGGGGAAAGGAATTTAGAAAAATTCTAAAAATTAGAGAGGTTAGCATATTTCAAGAAGATGATGGGGTTTCTAGGATCAAAATCAAATATACCTTTGACAAAGATGTGAAAAAGGCACTTGGAGTAATCAATAAGAATATTAATTCCAGTGGATTCGTAAATACTACAAATGAACTATGTCATCTGTTGTTAGAAAAAAACATAGTAGAAATTTATAATAATCTAAAACCATTGAAATTTCATTTTTCTTCAGAATTTTTAGATTTACACAAAAAAATTGTTCAGTTCAACAAATCTAAAATTATCGAAGAATTTGAGTTTCAAAATTTTTATGATTTAAAATTAAAAAATACAGAATCACCTACTATCAACCATGATCCATTATTGATACTAGATAGAAAAATTCAGTATCAATACAATTTTACTCATAATTTTAGTGAAGATGAACAAAAAACATTAAGTTATAAAATTGCTAATAGAAAAGATCATAAAATTTTTATTAATCAATTTGACTATAATTTAAGTAGTCTTGTTCAAAGTTTAAACAGATTAGAAAGGAAAAAAATCTTAGTATTTTTTGACACATATAGCATAAATGAATGTATCACTAATTTAAAATTAGTGAAAAACCTAGTGGATGACAATAATATTTCAAATATTGGAATATATTTTCGTTTTGATAACAAAACAGAAGGTATAAATTTCAATAAACTTGTTGCTGAATACAAATTCAATAAACAACTAGAACCTAACACACAAATTGTAGGACTTTCTAATGGTACCTTACCTAAATTTTTATTAAAAAATGATTGGTATCCAGATGCCGTTATAAGTTTCACAAATAATCTAAGAAATAATCGAACAGATGTATATTGCAATAACTGTGATCTTGTCATATACTATACAACTACTAAACCGTTAATAAGTTATTATGATGAAATCCTGTAAACTAGTAATTAAAGATGAAGTAAACATCAAATTAGAAGGATTGCCAATAGAAGCACGACGAAAATTGGCAAATACTTTCAAATACATAGATCCTACAGCTAGATTTCGTCCAAGTTATAAATTGGGACGTTGGGATGGATCAACTAGCCTATTTGGTATTGGTGGTAGTGGATATTTGAATCATATTGAACGTATACTTGAAATATTAAATGATTTGAATATTGAAGTAAGTGATATAGATGACCGTAGGACTAGCAGTAAAATTGAATTTGAGCCTATTACAGAAAGTTATTGGGCTGATCAGGGTAAAGTATGGCCTGAAGGTCATATTAATGAAGGCAAACCCATTATGCTGAGAGATTATCAGGTTGCTGCAATCAACACTTTTCTAACTAATCATCAAAGCCTACAAGAGATCGCTACTGGTGCTGGAAAAACTATTACTACAGCTACACTAAGTCAATTATGTGAAAAATATGGCAGAACTATAGTTATAGTTCCAAATAAAAGTCTAGTAGAACAAACACTAGAAGATTACGCTAATGTAGGTTTAGATGTCGGAGTATATTATGGTGATAAAAAAGATTTAAATTGTACTCATACTATCTGCACTTGGCAAAGTTTAAACATATTGGATAAAAAGAGTAAGGAGTCCGCTGATGAACAATATACTTTGGCTGAGTTTTTAGATGGCGTAAAGGCTGTAATTGTCGATGAAGTTCATATGGCCAAAGCTGAAGTTTTAAAGAATTTACTCACACGCAACTTAAACAATGCCTGTATTCGTTGGGGTTTAACTGGTACAATACCTAAACACGCACACGAAGCAGAACAGATATTTGCTAGTATTGGACCTGTCGTTGGTGGCATACAGGCCAGTGATCTACAAGAGCGTGGTGTACTCAGTAATTGCCATGTAAACATTGTACAATTAATTGATTTACCAGAATTTAAGAATTATGCAGAAGAATTAAAGTATTTGGTTACAGATGAGAACAGAATGATTTATGTTAGTAAACTAGTAAAGAAAATATCAGAAAAAGGAAACACCCTAGTATTAGTAAATAGAATTGACACAGGCAAATTTTTAGTAAATGAAATCGAAGGCAGTGTATTCATATCAGGCAATGTAAAGACAAAAGATAGGAAAGAAGAATATGACGAAGTGGCAACGTCACAAAATAAAATTATCATCGCAACCTACGGTGTGGCGGCAGTTGGGATCAATATTCCTCGCATTTTTAATTTGGTTCTTATTGAGCCTGGCAAGTCCTTTGTACGTGTTATACAATCGATTGGCAGGGGTATCCGTAAAGCCGAAGACAAAGACCATGTTGAAATCTACGACATAACCAGCAGTTGTAAGTTCGCGAAACGCCATTTAACAGAACGCAAAAAATACTACAAGGAGGCCAAATATCCATTCAGTATGGAAAAAGTGGATTGGCAATAACATGCAAATATTAACCTTAGAAAATAAATTATTCTCATTAAACAATTTACCTGATGAAGTTGATGACAATACAAGATTTGCCGTATTAGATAACAGTGATCCAAAGAACCCAGATTTTTTCTTTGTACCATTAATCTTTTTAGAAAGCTTTAATAGCCCTGCTATTGTATTGAAAATCGGAGATCAAGAGATCAGTATGCCCATAGATTGGAGCATAGTAGTAGGCGACGGAACCAGCAATGTAGATGCTGAAATTCTGCCCTTAACCAGTTTAAATGATCGTGGATTTGATGCAGTAATTTTTAACCCTTTGAGTAGTTTTAAAATTGAATACAAACCAATTGAAATTGTAAATTTTTATAATGATGTAAAATGGTATTTTCCTAAGATGCGAAATAACCATTTACTTGTAACACCCTTGGGATTTGATGAAAAACCAAATTGTGCCTTTTTTGTAAAAGAAGTCAGTAGACAAAGCGAATTGATTGATATCAGTAGACTACTATGACAAACATTTTTGAAAGTCCAGATGGTGGTCATACTGTATTTGTAAGGAAACCTAATAGCACCGAAAGAGCTCTTGTCAGTATGGATCAATATGCTATAGATAGGAGAAATCAATTAGAATGGAATGAAATATGGTATAAAAAAGATTCCAACCCTGCTTTACAAAGAGCCGTAGAACGTGTTATAATGATCTATAGACTAAGCAAAGAAAATGGCCAAGAAACAAACTAAAGAAAAAAATCCTCCTGCACTGGCATTGAAAGAAATATTAGGTGCCATTGATCTAAAAGCCAGTGAAGTTTGGGATCAACTTAATGATCAAGAAAAAGATTGTGTCAATTTTTTCACATTGAATAGATATATTAGCAGTGCTGGAGCATTTAGTAAAAGAGAAATACAAGAACATTATGTATTGGCTGTGAACGAATATTATAACAAACATTATTTTGCTATTAGCAAACATCCTAAACTACTTTGGTTACTATTGTGTCAATGTAGTCACGAAGATAGAGAAGTTATATTTCATGAATATATAAAGTTACAAAGAAATGATAATAAAAGAATAAATTTTTTAAAAATGCTTTTTCCTAATAGAAAACTTGTAGACTTGGAAGTATTAGCTGAAATCAATACAGATAAGGAGTTAAAAGATTTAGGAAGAAGTTACGGTATGACTGAAAAAGAAATTGGGCAATATATCTAATGGGTAAGGCATTCGTTTGTGAACACTGTCACAGTATGTTCTCAAAAGAACGTACTTTGATGGTGCATATGTGTGAACAAAAAAGACGTCATTTGGCAAGACCTGAAAAACACGTACAAATGGGCTTTTTGGCTTTTAATCGTTTTTATAAACTGACACAAAAAGTTGATGTACAAAAAACTTATGAAGAATTTGCCAAAAGTCAGTACTATAACGCTTTTGTAAAATTTGGCAGTTTTGTACATAATGTTAACCCATTATATCCAGATTATTTTGTAGATTATGTAGTTACCAGTGGGGTAAAAATTGATCATTGGTGTCAAGATAAACTTTATGAAACTTATGTTTTACAACTAATTAAAAGTGAAAATGTCGAAACTGCTCTACAAAGAAGCATAGCCACTATGATGGAATGGGCAGATAATCATTCTAGTGTATGGAATCATTATTTCTTATATGTAAGCCCTAATAGAGCAACTTTTGATATTAAAGATGGAAAAATTAGTCCTTGGATATTATTAAATAGTAGTAATGGGAAAGCATTATTAGGCTCATTAAATGATGAGCAACTTGCAGGTATATCTCCTGTAATAGATCCTCAATTTTGGATTAAAAGATTTAAAGTAAGCCCAGAAGATATTGAATTAGTGCGACAGGTTATAAAGGAAAGCGGCATATGAGTACTGAACAAAGAGAAATTGAATTAGGGTTGGAAGTGATCCTAAGTGAAGAAGATAATGCTGTATTCGTAAAAATTACTGGGTTTGACAATTTGGAAGATGCAAATGCTTACGGTGAATATTTGGCTGGACATTTACCTTTGATGTTATTCAATAGTGAAGTTAAACACTGATGCCTGATATTGATATTGATTTTACTGATCGAAGTAAAATATTAGAAGTTATTGATCATATCTCAGCTATGAGAATGACTCCTAACGGACCTACAACACATAACACAGGTGTTTACACACAATACATACCTCACGATCCTGTAACTAATCTAGCAGGAATTGATTACAAAGATGCAGAATCAAGGGGTTACTTTAAAATAGATTTTCTTAACGTAAATGTTTATAAAGGTGTAAGAAACGAAGATCATTTGATTAAATTGATGGAGACAGAACCAATATGGGAACTATTACTACAAGACGAGTTTACGGATCTACTATTTCATTTGAACGGGCATGGGACTATTCTGAAGAAGACCCAACCTACTTCCGTGGAACAATTAGCTGCCGTCCTAGCTATGATCCGACCATCGAAGAGGCACTTAATAGGAAAATCTTGGCCCGAGATCTTGATGGAAGTTTGGACGAAACCAGAGAATGACGAGTATTATTTTAAGAAATCACATGCCGTAGCCTATGCTATGGCTGTGGTTGTGCAGATGAATTTGATTTGCGAAAGTATTAGTTACGATTACAGTTAGACTTTACGAACAAGTTCTACACTACGTCTTTTAGCTCGTTTTAGACTCATGTTCAATATATTTACTGTGGGCCCAAAAACTATTCTAACTCCCTTACTATTGAAAGTTTTTATACAATATTTAAAATTTTCAATTTCATTTTTTAAAAATATATTAATGGGAATTTGTCTATTACTTTCCCACCACCAAGTTTCTCCCATTAATAAAAACTGATTCTTTTCTTCGGCAGTTTTAATTGCGTCTATATCGTAGAATGTGGTGACAAACTGATCTTGATTGATTATTATACCAACATACTCCTGCTCACCGTAGTTTAAGACGCTGATAAAGGGTAGTTGCTCTTTTGTAGTGTCTTTTAGCTTTTTAGCCATATAAATAGTATTAGGGACCCAAATGATTAAAATTCCAGTTTATTTATATCCAAATCGTATCACAATGATAATCAATTTGGAAGATGATTCTGCTAATACGGAGTGGAAAATAGTGTATCAACGCAATATCAAAATATATAAAGGTATAGATAATATAATAGAACTAGAACTTAAAAATCTAGATCAGAAACGTGTAGAAATAGGTACAGCAGAGTTAAAACTAGTTTTAATGGATCAATCACGTAATCAAATAGCCACATATACTGCTGATAGCTTGGAAGACAGCACTATCAAAGGTTTGGCTAAAGTAAGAATACCAGCTTTTGATTTAGAAGATTTTAGTCCGCAATACTTAAGATTTTTAGTTTATAGACAAACTTCAGAAAATACTTTAACTTACACTGATAGCCATTTTGGGGCCATAGGAACAATAGAGCTACTTAACGGAATGAATACAGATACCACAGTTACAGTGAAATATGATAGATTTACTAAAGAGACCAACTATACTGCTGCTCGTTATGAAGATAGGAAAATAAACTTCTATAGTGAAGCTATACCTATACAAACCTATAAGGCTCAACTGGTTACTCTAATGAGTCTTACCTTATATTTGGATAACTTTAAAGGTGAGATTGAAGTTCAAGGTACTAAAAATGAAGTCACAGGCAATGAAGCATTTTTGAATCCTAAAATATTGAATAGTTTGATAGTGCCAACCAATCAAACTGGACCTTTGATCATACCCAACCTAAATGTAGAGGATCTTACTTACATTAGAATAAGATTCACAAAATCTGCCGGAAATATTGACTACTTAAAAGTTAATAACTAAAATAAGGGATGAGCTTGATAAAAGAAACTATCCTAGATCATCTACCTTTTCGTAGACGTCAAACACCCAGTGGATGGTTAAGTTTTAACGCTGTGTGTTGTGATGATAAAAGAAATAGAGGTGGATTGATTTTCGACGGAGAAGCAGTAAGTTATCATTGTTTCAACTGTGGATTCAAGGCTAGTTGGCAACCAGGTAGAACTGTTAGTATAAAACTAAAAAAGCTGTTCAATCTCCTAAACATACCAGATGAATCTATCATTAAAATGTCCATGGAGGCTCTTAAACATAAGGATGTTGAAGTAAACAAAACAGAAACAGTTATACCAAAGTTTATTCCTAAAACTTTACCTAGAGGTAGTAAACCTATATTGGACCTATTGGATAATCCTAGCGAAAAACTTTTAGCAGTGATAGAATACATTTATTCTAGAGGGTTAACCTTGGATGACTATGATTTTCACTGGAGTGATGAACAAGGATTTGATAAACGTTTAATTATACCTTATTATTACAGAGGATTGACCGTAGGATATACGTGTAGAAGAATAGATCAAGGTAAACCCAAATACCTAGCAGATCAACAACCTGGATATGTTTTTAATCTTGATAATCAAAATATAGATAGAAGATTTGTTATAGTGTGTGAAGGTCAAATAGATGCCATTAGTATTGGTGGCGTAGCTGTGATGAATAATGAAATCAACGAAACTCAAAGTTTACTTATTAAACAGTTAGGTAAAGAAGTTATAGTAGTTCCAGATAGAGATCATGCAGGAACTAAACTTATACAGTGTGCTATTAATAATAAATGGAACGTGAGCTTTCCTCAATGGGAAGACGGTATCAAAGATATTAATGATGCTGTTATAAAAAATGGTAAAGTTAATACATTATTAAATATTAGACACAATACACATAGCTCCGAAATAAAAATAAACCTTTTACAAAAGGAATGGATAAATGTTGAACATACTTAGACGAATCAAAAACTATCTTTTATATCCTTACTATAGATATAAAGAAAATAAAAGAATTAAAGCAAGAATTGAAGAACTACGTAAAAGAGATCCTTTTATCTACAAATGAATATCTGGGGTATTAATTCTAAAAATCATGATAGCTCTTTAGCTATTATTCAAGATAATCAACTGATCTTTGCTGCCCATAGTGAAAGATATAGTGGGAAGAAAAATGACAGTGAACTTGATGTTAAACTAATAAAAAATGCATTAGACTATGGTCATCCTGATCTCATAGTTTTACATGAGAATCATTGGTTCAAAACTTTAAGACAACTGTTTGCAGGTCAAGGATTACATGATAATAATCCTAAAACTTTGATTAAGAAAGTTTTACATAAAACGAAATTCATAACTATGAATCATCACTTGAGCCATGCAGCCGCTGGATATTATACCAGCAAGTTTGATGAAGCCTGTGTGGTTGTTATAGATGCCATAGGTGAATTTGAAACTATGAGTATTTGGCAGGCCCAAGGACCTAATCTAACTAGAAAATTCAGTTTGAAGTATCCAGATAGTATAGGTCTATGGTACAGTGCTATGACAGATCGTATTGATCTCAAAGCAAATGAAGAAGAATATATACTTATGGGTATGGCTGCATACGGCGATAAAGATTATTTTGAAAAAGCTATCATAAGAGATTTTTTTGAAGACTTAGAAAGTTTTAAACTTAAAAAAAATCTACATAGAGGTTGTAGAGATTGGATGCCTATGTTAAAGGATAGTGATTATTTCCACGTGGCTGCTGCAACTCAACAAGTTTATGAAAAAATATTTGATATAGTATTGACTAAGGCTAAATCTTTGGTGCCTAGCAAAAATCTAGTGTTGATGGGTGGGTGTGCATTGAATTGCAGTGCTAACAGCCTAGCTTTCAATCATTTTGATGACGTATGGATTATGCCTAATCCTGGTGACGCAGGCAGTAGTTTAGGTGCTATGCTAGCACATACACAACAACACATTGACTTTACGGATTGTTTCTTAGGATATAATATAGAACCTAAAACAAACTTGGATGACGTGGTAGATTATTTGTTTGAACACAAAATATGCGGCTTAGCCCAAGGAAGAGAAGAGTTTGGGCCAAGAGCATTGGGTAACCGAAGTTTATTGGCTGATCCTAGAGGTAAGGACGTTAAGGATAGAGTAAATCAAATCAAAAAGAGACAGGAGTTTAGACCCTTTGCCCCAATAATATTAGAAGAATATATTAAACAATATTTTGATATTATTGGTAAACCTAGACACCATAGATTTATGCAATATACCAGTAAGTGTTTACAACCTGATATGTTTCCTGCTATCATACATAAAGATGGAACTAGTCGTGTACAATCAGTGCCTAATGATGGATCTAGAATAAGACAACTTTTAGAAAAATGGTTTCTTAAAACTGGCTGTCCTATTTTATTAAACACTAGTCTAAATATAAAAGGACAACCTCTAGTACACGATGTAAGTGATGCAGAAGAATTTGAAAGATTACATAAAGTTAAAGTTTTTATTTAAACAATGGATAAACAATGACCAGACAAAACGCAGACTACGGATACGATATACAAAAGTTATACTTAGAAATGATGCTACATGATGCAGAAACATTTGTAAGGTGTCAAAGTATTTTTGATCATGAACTCTTTGATAGAAAGCTACAGTCCACAGCTAAATTCATTAACGAATATGTTGTAGATCATAATATATTACCAACATTGGAAATTGTTAATGCTGCTACCAATGTATCTCTGAGTCCACATATTGATCTTAGGGAAGAACACTATGATTGGCTGTTACAGGACTTTGAAACTTTTATTAGACACAAAGGTTTAGAGCGTGCCATACTAACCAGTGCCGATCTATTAGAAAAAGGTGAATATGGCCCTGTTGAGGACATCATCAAGAAGGCTGTACAGATAGGTTTGCAAAAAGATATGGGCACAAACTACTATGAGGATCCAAGATCAAGATTATTACGTATTAAAGATAAAAATGGTCAAGTTAGTACTGGTTGGGCTGTGCTAGATAGTAGACTATTTGGTGGATTCAACAGAGGAGAACTTAATATATTTGCTGGTGGTAGTGGAGCAGGTAAGAGTTTGTTCTTAGCTAACTTAGGACTAAATTGGAGTTTGGCTGGATTAAATGTTGTATATTTAACCTTAGAGCTCAGTGAAGAACTAGTCAGTATGCGTATTGATAGTATGGTAACTGATGTTCCCACTAAGGAAATCTTTAAACAGATTGACGATGTTGAAATGAAAGTTCGTGTCATGGGCAAAAAGAGTGGACGATTTCAAATTAAATACATGCCTAGTGGAAAAAATACTAATGACATTCGCAGTTTTATGAAAGAGCTTGAAGTTAAAACTGGTACTAAGATTGATGTGCTATTGGTTGATTACTTAGATTTGTTAATGCCTATAAGTCGTAAGATCAGTGCAGAAAACTTGTTTATTAAGGATAAGTTTGTTTCAGAAGAGTTGAGGAACTTGGCCGTAGAAAAGAATGTGGTACTAGTAACTGCTGCACAGTTAAACAGGGGTGCAGTAGAGGAGATTGAATTTGATCATAGTCATATCAGTGGTGGACTTAGTAAAATACAGACTGCTGATAATGTGTTTGGTATCTTTACTAGCCGCAGTATGAGAGAAAAAGGTAGATATCAAATACAACTGATGAAAACTCGTAGTAGTAGCGGCGTAGGACAGAAGATTGATTTGGAATTTAATATTGATACACTACGTATTACTAACTTAAATGAAGATGATGCTACAGAATATAAACCAGCCAGTAATATTTTAGATGCTATCAAACAGCGCAGTCAAACTGTGAGAGATGATCCCACAATAGGTTCTAATGTAAAAAGTTCACAAGTTCAAGTGGAAAGTACTAAACTGAGACAACTACTTAATGGTTTGAATACGGAAGAGTTTTAGTAGCACTTTAAGTCTATATCTGTATCTGTAAATACAGTATGGCTGAGATTGGTGCTATAACTAAACTACTGGAAATTGGCAGCCCTATTGCGGCTGCTATTATTGCCTTTTATTTTGTATATCTTACTATAAAATTCATTCTAGCCGGCGTGACCAATAGTGTTAATGGAATGGCCAAGATCATCAGAGGATTAGATAGTAGAGTCTTTACTATGACTAATCAATTGATCATAATTGATATTAAGGTAAGTACAGCTCTAGGACTTAATCCTGATTACGATCGTATAAGTAGATCAGAATTGAGGGATCGAAGAAAAGACTGATGGACACTAATGACATTACAATTTTTATAAACAAATATGGATTTCCCATCGTGTTCTCAGGCTGTCTAGGCGCACTGATTTGGTATATTTGGAATTGGGTAACAAAAGAAATTAAACCAGTCATAGGTCAGGCCAATGACACACTGCTAGAACTTATTGATCGAATACGCATGTTGGATAACGACCTAATAAGACTGAATCAAAAAGTAGAGACTGTGATAGAACTCAGAGGCGAACGTATTGAAAAAGAAACCGATCAATATGAAGACTTAATTAATAATGAGCCACCAAATAAAACTGAAAACGGGAACATACAACAGTAGTAGACCCACCATTCGTCTCTGAACCATTTCCGCTTCAAATAATTCAATCTCTTTAGGGTTTAAACTTTGTCTTACTTCCTTGCTTAATGTACTAGATCCTGTAACAAATAATATTGATCCGTAGATTAAAAATACTGTATATAGGGCAGCTAACACCATCATTATTTCATTCTGTTATCATCAATAAATTTAATTTCATCCACTAGGGCATCCGCATCAGTTTTGAAATTATTAAAATCACTTCGAGTGATGGTCTTATTGAGCTCTTCTAATAATTTCTGTGCCTCAGCATTATGCTCAGCACGAGCAGCATATAACCAACGGAAGGCATTTTTCTTATCACCTATCTGTGTATAATATTTTCCAAGACTTAGCATAGCTGGTATCTTACGCTTCATTGCACCTTCCTTGAGATCACCTATTACACTTTCTATTTCACTATCGCTACTGTTGGGATCAGTAAACACCATTATGGCTAATCTATAACTGGCCTGTTCATTGACCTTGGCCGCTTGTCGTAGAAACTGCAAGGCTAGGCTACGACTTTCACCTTCAACTAGGTCTACTATACGTAGGGCTAGATCACTATTGACCTTTTGACAAAACTCTCTGAATACAGCCTGTACATAGGGTTTTAACTCTGTTGGCACTAGGTTTTTTTGTACCATATTGATTAATTCATCTAATGCTTGACTATCCTGCTTGCTCACACGCCACATCATGATACGTGTAGCTGGGCCATACTTGGCATCATGCTTTAATGACAGGGCATCATGTAATGTGCGATTACGGGCTGCTTGATCATTGACCACAGCGGCTACTAGTTCACTGTGACTCCTAGATATAGTTTGAGCTTGAGTCTTTTTTACTGTTTTATTGAGATGTGGATTGGGCTCTGCACCTTCAATATCCACACTCCATATTTCCATAGGTGCTACATTCTTAAACTCTTGTATGCCTCTACTGATAAATTTATGATTTTTTATCTTAGGAGCTACTAGACGATAGACAGCATCGGTCATGGTAACACCACCATAGTCGGCTAGACTTTCACAACGAGCAGCAAGATTCACAGCATCGCCCATGAGGTTAGTACCATAGATCCATACTTCGCCCATGTGCATACCCACACGCCAACGCATGCCATTATTCATACTGCTTATACTTGCTTGCATTTCTATGCCGAAACGTACAGCATCTACTGCACTGGCAAACTCAATGAGTACACTGTCTCCTCCTGTGTTGAACAATCGACCCCTACTACGGTCAATTAAAGGATCAATAACAGCACGACAGGCATCTAACTTGGCCAACGTCCCTGCTTCATCTTGCTGCATCAGTGCGCTATAGCCAATAACATCACTACAGATAATGGTGGCTAGTTTGGTTTCCATACAGGTATTTATTTGATTTGGCTACGTAATCTAGTCACCTCGTTGTGCAATTCTTTATGTCTATTGTGCAGGCGACGAATCTCCTGTTGCAGAGTATTGATTTGACGCTGCAACATACGCATAAGATCATAATCCTGTGGGTTCTTGGCCACATTGTCACTGCCCATACTTAGGGGACTATGTCTATTATCTAAACTAGATTCTACATTATATTGATTTTGAATTAAGTTCTTCATTTTTCCCCTTATATACTGTTTAGATTACTTATCACTTAAATACATTATACAGGATCTAGTTTGAAAGAACTTGAACAAGCTTTTGACCAACTGTTCTCTGAAACTCTAGAACATCAGGGATGGATGGTCCCAAAAACCTTGCAAAGGACTATGGTTTCTATTCTGATAAGTAAAGTAGATAAAAATCCTTGGCAACCTCAACCCAGCTACGCTGAACAATACCTCTTGGCACGTTCACCTGTAGCACTACGCAGTTTAGGGGATACTTGTTGGTTTACTCGTGCAGTATTTCCCAAACTAGGCACACGCAGAGGCATTACGGCCAGCTACTACACAGACTTAGGACAAGGCTGCTATAGTCGCCTACTGCACTATATAGGCCCAGACACTACACTTGAATTGATGATTCGTCACTTTGACTTTCTTGCTGAGGTGGCTTGGACCGTTATACATAGCCAAGGACAATTTCGAGAAATGTGGAGCGACGATTGAACTAGATTAAATAGTGTTTTAATAATATAAAATGCTATGTTAAAAGATCAAGCTCTAGAATTTTTTAAAGAACTACAAGATAATATTATCGCTGACTTAGAAGATATAGATGGTAAAACATTTACTAAGGACAGCTGGACCAGACCAGAAGGTGGAGGTGGTACTAGTATACTACTGGAAAACGGCAATGTGTTTGAACGTGGGGGCTGTAACTATAGTCACGTATTTGGTAAAAAACTACCACCCAGTGCCAGCGAACATAGGCCCGAACTAGCAGGACAGAGCTGGGAAGCAGCCGGAGTTAGCGTGGTCTTACACCCACGCAATGCTCATATACCCACTGTACATTTGAACGTGCGTATGTTTATCACAGAATCAGGACAAGGATGGTTTGGCGGGGGTATGGATCTTACTCCCTATTACTACTATAAAGCAGACGCTGTACATTGGCATCGCACCTGTAAAGACGCATTAGACCCAATTGACACAGCCCTATATCCCAAGTACAAACAATGGTGTGACAACTACTTCGACCTTAAACATAGAAACGAATCAAGAGGCATCGGCGGTGTATTCTTCGACGATCTTAGCCAACCTAGTATGGAACAGGCCTTTGACATAACTAGAGCAGTGGGCGAGGCCTTTATACCAGCTTATGCTCCCATTGTAGGACAGAGATTAGATATATTAATGACTGAAGAACAACGTGATTGGCAACTATATCGAAGAGGTAGATACGTAGAGTTTAATTTGGTCTACGACAGAGGCACTCTATTTGGTCTACAGAGCAATGGTCGTACCGAAAGTATATTGATGAGTATGCCTCCCTTGGCTCGTTGGCAGTATGACTATCATCCACCCCATGGTAGTAGGGAAGATGAACTACTTAAAAACCTAATACCTAAACACTACGTTTAATTATTTGCCGTATTGTGGTCTTAGCTTTTTTAACAAGGCTATGTTACTTTCTTTACTGCCTGCTCTATACCCTGGCCCTAGTGTACGATCTACAAATTGCTGATTGTTACGCAACTGCTTGTTGACCCCTAATAGGGATAATCCCCAACCTACAGGCCCATCTTGTATACTGGGCATTTGCGGCTTGGTCTGCGCTAAAGGACTATTTTGAGTACTAGTGGGGCTGGGTCTGGCATCTGTGTTTGTAGGTGGACCTTCTGGTCTACTAGGAGGCCTTGTTGGTGTAGCTGGTTCTGCTTTGGTAGGTGCAGGTTTATTGGCATTTGTAGCGGGTTCTCTATTAATAATAACGAGCTCACCATTTTTATCCTTATCTATTCGTGCTGTGCCCGTGCCTGGAGTTTTGGCATCTATATAACTAACAAGATCCTGCCATGCTCTGTGCGAGTTCTGATTGCGATCCAACCAGGCTCTTACAAATTTTTCGGAGTCCTTGTATAGCTCTTGATAGGCTCGAATCTGTTCAAGACTGTCATAGTTACCCATAAAGCTCCGATCATAGTGTCGTTCAATGCTATAGATCATGGCATGTTCAACATACATATTATGTCTAGCTCCGGCCCTTTGACTTACCTTCTGCATATAGTATATACTATTGGGATCTGAGACATGACCAGTGCTATCCGTAATCCTATAATGTGGTAGTTGACCTTTTAGTGCTGGTATATAGTTAGTGAGTTGAAAGGCTCTATGGCGCAGTTCATGTGCTAGGTTGGCTATGGTATTGGGCTGCGCTGTGACTAGATCTTCTAGATTCTCCCCATCTTCCACACTGACAAATAGGTCATACTCCACATCTTTGTCTCTGTATAGATCATACTGCTGTTGGCTTAGATTGTTACGTGCCCTATCACGCTCAGGATGCACTCCCCAACCATATATTCCCAATGTGGTCGCTGTGGGGCTGCTAGTCTTAAAGGCCTGATGAATCTGATCATCACCCCGCTCTTGTCTATGCCTTTTTTGATAGTATGCACCAATGGCCTTGGGCTTGAGAACTATTTCTAAACTGGGATCCCCTAGTAGTCCCAAGTAGACTAGACTGTCTGCATAGTTAAGACCTTGCCCGTGTTCAGATGCGAAACGGGCAGCAGCCATATTTCGGGCTAGGTTCTTTATGTCTATGTTTACACGATGAACATACTCTTCACTGACTATATCAAAGACTCTCATTGTGTATTTAGTAGGCCGAAGGCTCCCGCGAAGCGGTAGAAACGGTAGCCCAAATTTTAAAACCATTACAAACAGATTACAACTTATTAACCAATAATCTTATGAAATCTGCTAACAAAGCATGATGAGTATACTGATGCCAATGCTTCTGCATATAGCGATCCATATACCAAAAACTGTCACTCTCTGGATGAGGCCCAATTAGACCAACCCTACCCTCAATTAGGGCCGCACAATCACCATTAGTATAACTGGCTATGCTACTAGAAGGCTTGGCTCCTAATAAGCTACACCCATCATAAAAAAACATGGTTTCATTATGACCCATCCAAGTAACATCAACTACTGTGCTGTAACTACGACGTACACTGGCTCCGGGACGCCGAATATACTGCACTGGATTGATATCCTTGACTAGATCAAAATATAAGGGACCGGCCCAGTAGGCTCCCATACAGATGCCAAGATAATACCCACCCTCTAAAGAGTACTGCTGGACTAAGGGCTTGGAGGGCTCTAATAATCTATGCCAACTGTCCGCATCCCCTAGGCCACCGGGCACACAGAATAACTGATACTTGCGTAATCTCTGTAAGGTTAACTGGTCTGGACTGATACAGTCTACGTTGGCTAGTCCATATAAAGATGACAATACCCTTACTAGACCGTGAGCACTGTGTAGGCTACACTGGGGGTGGTTCAGCAAAACTGCTGCTCGGGGCTTGGCCATAATACTATATTTACACTAGAATTATGGAGTTTTGATTACACAAAGTTTACTTATTCCAACGATCTAAATCGTAATCTTTAACCTCTTGCCCACTGCCCAGACTAGAACTGGCTAGAAATGCTAGAAATATGATAAATCCTATGACCTCAATCCATACAACTAAATCAATCTCACTATAGTCTATCATAATACAGATCCTTTCAAGAATTATTTAGCAGAATCCGAACTGGGGTCTACAATAAAAAAATCCTGATATGCCAATAACGTTAGTCATGAGTATAAAATAACATAAAGTTTATAAAAGTTAATAAATAATTGATGCGAATTCATGAAATATTATCAGAAATAGGACAACCCACAAGTTTCAAAACCGCACCGGTTTTACAGTCGCCCATGCGGCCGATGTCAGCTCAAGACAGAGCAATGTGGGTCGCACGAGGACAAAAACTGACTCAGCGACTCAAGAACATATATGCGGTGTTAATTAACTCGATGGCTCAGGAAGATCAAAAAATGATACAGGGCGTGCCTGTTAGTGCTCCAATGGATGTGGATGTATTGGCCTATGCTCAAACTAATCTTACCGATCTAGCAAAAAAAGGTATAGAATTTGATATAGGCACATTTTGGAATATGACCGATAGCTGTCTAGCTTATGTACTGGGTCACGAAATTGGACACGTTCTACAGGAACGCTCAGGTGGTGTTACAAGTTATAAGAATAGATCTAGACCAGGTATTACGGATAAACAAAAGAGAGAGCTGAACCGAAAAATGGAATTGGATGCAGATGCCTACGGTGCTGTATTGGCCTACAAATGCGGCTATAACGCTAATGAAGCTAGAGCTTTTCTTAGTCGTGCTGAATTACAAGAGCCTGAGGATCCTAAGGATGATTATCCTAGTTGGAATACAAGACAAGCTGGTATAACTAAAGCAGTAAAGAACTACTCAGACCAAAGGCGTAGCGAAATAGAACCAGAAATGGACATGCATTTTCAACAAAGTTTACAGCGTCATGGACCGTCACCAGAAGCTAAAGAAGATATACAACATGCTCTACACGGTATATCACAACTTAATGCTGTATTGGCAGCAATGCCAGAACTAGCTCAACCAGGTCCTATGCCTCCGGCTAGTAGTTTAAACTGGGCTTGATTTATGTACATGGTCAGCTTGGTGACTACGAATGTGCAACAACACAGATTCGGCCGGGATGGCGAACCGGGTCTACAGCTAAAAAAATTCTGCGCTAAGAAATTTTAATATGAAGTACTTAGGCTTTTCAGGGGGTTTTTCTGCCACCATGGGTTCTGTAGCAGCAGCGCTATAAAATATATAATTTATTTTTATAAGCCACCACCATAACATTTATAATGTTATAAAATAATAACCCTCCATAGTAGTAAACTATTTGACAAGCTCAAGGACTTGTGCTACTATATGTTTTTACTAAACAACGGAGCCATGCTTATGTGCAACTGTTACACTATTGACTACACTCTCAGCTTCAATGAGCAACTCAAACACAACGAGGACTGGGAGCTTGAGGAGCAGTTCATTGAGCAGTTTGAGCGGGACTATGCTACTAGCCTAGAGGGTACCCGTAGCCGTAATGTAGGCGGGGTCGTGCTATACTATAAGGGACGCAAGGAAGTAGCCTTCTATGACTATGATAACTTAGTGGGTAGTGTATACGCCCTAGGGGGTAAGCGGGCCAGTGCAGTATGTGACTGCTAGCCCTAGAGCTCGATCAACAGGGACGCACTGCGTCCTTTTTTTATGACTATTTTCTAGCCAAAAAAAAGTCCTAACAGCCCGAGCCATTAGGACCCAATCTACTTATGAGGATTTAGTTATGAAGGATGTTAGTCTAGTCTGCTGCCTGCGTATACACGCTCAAGGCCCAGTTGTTCTTTGATCACACGAGCAAAGGCTTCAGCGCCGTCCTCCAGTATGCCCACACTCTGTACGCCTAGTCGGCTGGGGTTCCAGTACTGTAGGCTACGCTCATAGCCATTGCGACTAAAGCCTGAGGCCAACAGTGCTCTACCCAGTTTACTGTTAGCCCTAACGCCGTAGACGTCTACCCAAGCAAAGCCACAAGCGTCCCTATCACCACGTTGCTCTAAGCTCTTACGTGCTTGGCTGTTAGCGGCCTGGAGTGCTTGCTCTACAGCCTGTTGTACCTGTTGTTCCATTTGCTAGTCCTTTGTGTCAATGTCTAAGTGTTCGTAGTATACGCGGGTTCTAAAAGCCTGTCAACCCGTGTGGGTATTGGCCAAGTTCACAGTGTGGATGGGCACTGAAAGAATATAGAAGTCAGTGAGATCTAGTGTGCCGTAGAGGCTGAGGTGTTGTTGTTCTGCGGCTCGTTGTGCCTCTAGTGCATCTTCCCGGGAAGTGTAGAAGCCTAAGGTGCCATCGTAGTCTGGGTCCAAGAGGCTGCTGGCCAGTGTGGGTTGGCCCAAGTTCTGTAGAATGTAGATCAGGATAGTGTCAAACAAGTGTGTTCCTTTCTGTGTCTGTATGTTCGTATTGTATGCTCGTTCTAAAGACCTGTCAACCTGTGTGGGTATTTTGGCCTGACTGGAGGGATTCGAACCCCCGACCGACGGCTTAGAAGGCCGTTGCTCTATCCTACTGAGCTACAGTCAGTTGGTGCCCGTAGCCGGAGTCGAACCAGCACGCCGTTGCCAGCGAGGGATTTTAAGTCCCTTGTGTCTACCTATTTCACCATACGGGCCTGATCTTATTTAGCAGGTTCCAGGCTGGCTATGCCCAGTTCCTGCATGCCTTGTTCTGTAAACTTCACTGGGAAGCCTACGATCCTGCTGACATCTTGTTCAAAGCCCCTGTCCGTATACACTTCCCAGGGACCATCGTGTGAGACAAGGACTTCTGTTACAATCCTGTCTGCTAGGGCCACGTGCCTGATGGTGTAGGCCAGTACGCCCACTGTCAAGCCTTTACTGTCCATCCAGAGGCTAGTGCCATCGCAACGAGCAGTGTCATTGACTAGAAATGAGTGTTCCACACTGCCATCTGCAAAATGGGTCATAGTCATATTCTTTAGCATGTTATAATCCTTAGTCTAATAGTGCCTTCACTCGCACATACTCTCCACCGCCAACTCGCAATTGCACGTCGCAGTCACAAGAGGTACGTTTCACCTTGTTCGTGTAGCCTGCTATAAAAAGCATAACCTCAAGTTCTTTAGCCAACTTATCTGCTTCTGCTCGGCTATAAAGTCTAAAAGCCAAGTGCCTTAAGCCCTTGTTCTGTTTACACTTGTCCGTAAAGGTTCCAGCATAGCCAAAGCCTTTGCCGTTAATAGCCCTTGCAAATTGTCTTATTGTCTTTGTCGTTGCTAGCATATTCGCTCCTTGTTGTTTACTATATTTGCATTATACAGGGGTTCTAAAGACCTGTCAACCTGTGTGGGTATTCTAGGCCACCGTCATAGTACCTATAACGTGGCCTTTACTATTATTGTAAGTCCAGTGTATGCTCTTCTATAGCAGTCTCTAGTTCAATGTCCATCTCCTCAGCCAAGTTGGCCAATGCGCTTTGGGCTAGAGCTCGTGTACTATATACGCCCACGTTATAAAAAGCAAGTTCGTCATCGCCAATGCCCTGGGCCGTTGCTACAAATAATTTCATCTATGTTCCGTAGTGTTTAAGTCGTTGTATTATACGTGAGGTCCAAAGACCTGTCAAGCTGTGTGGGTATTACTCAGTAACGCCGTCTTCGTCCCAGCCGTAGCAATAAGCCTCTACTTCCGGGTCTGTTATATTCTTTTGTAGTGCTATTGCGTCCGCAGCTTCTTCTGATTCTGCTTGGACAGCAAAAGTATAAACTACCGTTTGGATATAGTGATATGTAAGCATAAGTTCCGTTTTTTGTTTAAGTGTCATAAGTATAGCGCAACTATACGCTGCTGTCAATAAAGACCCGTCAAGCTGTGTGGGTATTCTATACTATAACTTCTATGACAAAGTCTGTGTCCTCTAAGTCACCCCATCGCTGGATATGAGCCTGTTGGGCGCGGATACGAGCCAATTCAGCCTCCGTTTGGGTCCTGTATAGGCCAATCGTCGGGTCCAAATCCTCCACGTGCCACTGCTCGGGGTCAGTGGGAAGGCCCCGATTCTTCAGCGCATAAAATCCGTTTACTTGCATTTGTGTTCCGTAGTGTTTAAGTGTCATAAGTATAGCGCAACTATAAAGTCCTGTCAAGCTGTGTGGGTATTTGCTTTATAGCGTTATACGAGTTGCTGTTGTGGGGTCAGTGCTTGTTTGCATAGTGTTAACAGTATAGCGCAACTATAAAGACCTGTCAAGCTGTGTGGGTATTTGTTGCGAAAATACAACAGTCTAGACACCGTTATACTACCTATGACAAGTTCTAGGCCACCGTTATACTACCTATAACGTTATATTTCTACAACCTATACCCAGGAAGCCTGTATGGTTAGGGTTGACAGGGCCTGTTATTGGTATTATAATAGAATGTTACCGACACCATATTCTAGCACACTCTTCCATCTCTTTTTTAGGCACCAGACCGGAGCGACCGGGGCTTGAAATGCTTGGCGATATCCCGATTCGAATCAGGGATGGACAGAACGCCGCAGTGTTGAATGTGCTAGAATATGGTGCCCCCTCACGGAGTCGAACCGCGCACCAACGGATTATGAGTCCGCTGCTCTAACCAAGCATGAGCTAAGGGGGCCTTGTACCGCAAGCATAGACCTGCTCACTGTCTCCATCTTCGGTTTCCCTATTGACTTCGGCGTGAACAAATCCTTCCTTCAAGCTCTGTAGTGCCATTTGTCTTGCTTCTCGTAGACTCTTTGTAGCATAATACAGACTTTGATGGCCACGTTCATCTGTGGCCATGACTTCATACAATTCCCAACTCATTAGTACGGAGCATCCTCCATGTCCTTAACGTCATCATATGAGGTCTTTGCCGTCTTCTTCTCTGCCTTAGTGGCCCGGGGTGAGCTCTCAGGCTTCACAGCCTTAGGTGTCCTTGCTGGCTTTACAGTACGTGCCTTAGGAGTATTTGCATCAATGAAGTCTGCAAAGGTAGCCTGTGCCAAGACATCACTGAACTCGGCCATTGTACGTAATACCTCAACAGCCTCAAGCTTGGTCATGGGATGATCCAACTCTACTAGACGAACATCTTCATGTCCACCCTTCATTAGTACTTTGACACGCATGACATCGTTTGCGAATCGAATCTTGTACTCTCCGCCACGACTGGTGGGAAGCTTGCTGATACCTGCTACTGTGAATAATTTATCGGTTGCCATCTTATTTGCCTTTCGTATTTAACTCTGTTAGTATTAATGCTAATCTTTTAGCATAGTCATATTGTACTATCGATGTGCTAACTTGTCAAGCCTTGCCTTATTGAATTTGGCTAATTGTTTAGCCGTTAAACGTTGCCCATTTTGAACAGCCGCACTGGTGGGCATGTATATGTGCTCGTATGTATGTGTACACACACGCACAGCTAGACCATTACTGATCTGAGCCGCGGTCCAAGCCAAGGCCTTACTCATCATCTAGTTCCTCATCGTAGGCAAAGCGTGGGCTCAGTTCGTTGGCATCTAACATATCACGTACCTCATCCGTGCTCAGCCAGTTCAAGGCCGCATTGAGCAAGAGCATGGGATCTACCAAGCCATCTTCTACAAGACTTAAGGCAAAGTCTCTGGGATCTCTCTTAAACAGTTCCTTGTCCATCATCATCTCCTTTGTTTAACAGCATAACCATATTGTACTACCAATCAATACCCCTGTCAACCGTAGGGTTATACACTAAAGTTCTTCTCCGTTATCCTGACGATGTATACTGTGGGATCGTTTACGAAACCCCAGTCCTTCTTTGCATGGAGACGAGCTTCTCGAAGAGTCCTAAAGGTGACCTTCCACCTGGTTTGCTTGCTACGAACTTGGTATTTGACCACAGTCTGCTTCTCCTTGTTCTTTACCATAACCATATTGTACTGCCGTTCTAATACCCTGTCAACCTATAGGGTCTTTGGCCATACGCTCTATGACTGCCTGCTCCTGCCGGCGAGTGGCCTCCATCATGTCCGCAATCAACTGCTTCTGCTTTCTTGCGGGAAGATGCTGGATGTAGTGTACTAGAACACTCTGTAAGTAGCCTGCTTCGTAGGCATGACTGTGATGATATCTTTGGTGTGCGGCCTCGCTGAACTTCTTTAGTACAATGTTCAGTGAGTCCTGGTTTGGCGTAGTCCACATTCCCATCTCTTGCTCCTTTGTGTTTCAGTTTCATAAGTATACGTTCAATCCAAAAACCTGTCAATCTGTAGGGTCTTTATCCTGTGTTGTACATATACTACAAGGTGTTGCTAGAGTACAACGGCCGCACTCGCCTAGCCTAGCCCTCAGGCACAGGGTCCTTAGGCTCCTAAACGGTGTAGAAAAGTGTGAAAAAGTGTGAAAAAGTGTGACAAAATCAGCGTTATACTTCATAAGACTGTCGGTGCTCGGTGCGGCTACGGTAGTAGAAAAGTGTTAAGGGAGGTCTCGGGCCACTATGCTCAAATGGTTACTCTGTGTAGTCCAAAAAGTCTGTGTAGTCCAAAAGCCTTACAAAGCATAATGTTCTATGTTATATAATCAAAAAAATCCCCCGGGAGCGAAGCGGGGGATCAAAAAACCTGGGAGCGAATCAGGTTTTTTGTGGGGTTGTATTATACTCTTTTCATGCAAGTCAATTGTGCTACTTTCTTCCAGTTGGGCATAGAGGCCTTCAGTGCCGCAACCTTAATGACCATTCGCAAGCTCAGTTCACGCATCATATGCTTGTTCTTGTCAATAAAGTCAATGACTTCTTCTTTCTCATAGTCTGCGAACTCGAAGCCATTAGTCTCAAAGAGGTTATGATCCTGTGTGACCTGACGGATTCGTAGCAGTTTCTCACGATCAGTATCTATAGTGAGATCCAAGTAGTGACAACGACTCTCCAGTGCTTCTAAGTGATCTCTAAGCTTCTTGCTCCTTACGTTCTCAAACTTAATGTTGGTGATGAAGATAGCACCGCCTTTGAATTCGAACTTATTGGGTACTCCTTCGCTGTGTAGGCTACGACTATCCGTATTCCAGTGTATAGTACGTTTCGCAGAGCTGTCCAGTGCCGCTTTCAGTATGTTAAGGCTCAAGTCGTCTAACAGTACGCTGTCGCAGTCGTCGAACACTAGAATGTTCTTCTTCGCAGAGAACTCGTAGAGTTTCTTGTACAGACCAATGGCACTCATTGCGCCTTTGACCACTTCGTACTTCTTCAGTTTTTCGTTTTGTGCTACGTCTGCGAACACGTCGTGTCTGCTCAGTACTTTCTCCACTCCGTAGCTCTTGCCCACACCCGGGGGGCCAGAGACAATCATAGCTCGTACGTCACCCTTCTTCACCGCACGAGTCATGTCATCTAAGATCATAAATCGTTCGCGCAGTCGTTCGATGATTTCTTCGTCAGTCTCGCGGGGTTTCGTTGGATTCTTAGCAGTCATTTCAATAGTATTAGGGGTCAAGTTCATCACATCAATCATCTTAGGCATAGTCGTCGCTCCTTTGCGTTAAGTCTTAATATTACACGGATTCGTCTTCGTTGTCAAGCAGTTCAACTAGAGTTTTCGCACCGTATTTACTATCTGCTTCAATCTCCGCATCCAGATAGTTGGTTGCGTCTAGTTCTGTGGGCATCCAGCCATCCTTGAGATAGTAGAATGTGCCCTTATATTTCACCACTTCCATTATGCCCGTTCCTTACAATAGTCAGCGAACTCAGCGTGGGTGCCTTTGAATATGGGGTCACCGCTATGGTCCATTATAATAACCTCCTCGTCGTAGACATGATACTCAAAGTCTTGTCCATCGTCTCTCTCGAGTATGGGGGCGTGAAGATAGAAATTGCCCGTTTCTGTTTTGAAGTGAGCAACCATTTGAGCAGCCAAACAGCCCATACCGTTAGCCAATTTTGCTCGCTTTTCTCCAAATCCGTTGACGATGTCATAGCCCATTAAGAATTCAGCAAGTTCTGCTCCGTGTCCAGTGGGATAGCCATCGTAATGACGATAAAGACAAACTACGGGCTTTTTGCCCTCATAGACATAAGTCAGTGATCTCGTTCCCATTTAGTGCTCCTTGTGTGTCAGTTTCTATAGTCTAGTCTCTAGTCCAGTTCAGTACATTGCCTTTACCGTATTGTGCTTCTCCCAGTTGGATAGCCGCCCAGTCTGAGTCAGCATGGACATAAGCGTCAATGGTGTTGAAGTCGTCGAGTCGGATCCAAAGTTTATATCTATACATTTGAGTCACCATACCTTCTATCTTATTGAAAATGTTGTCCCGGCGTCCAAGGACGTTGCCTAGTAGGCAATGGGGTGGATTGTCTCGTTCTGGCCAAAGTAGATGACTAGTCCATTGGCCAGCCTACGAGCAGTTCGTGTGGATTGTTTCACGTAGTCGTAGCCCTTACAGCGGAACAAGCGTCCTACGGCTAGTTCATTGAATAATCTGCTATACATTCGTGCTCCTTTGCTTCAGTCTCTATAGTGTAGCATGGCTCAAGAGACCTGTCAACCTCTAGGGTTATTGGAATCGTTGTAAAATAACACGGGCCTCGTCTACCGCCATGTATTCATCCAGGGCCGTAGCAGTCAGCAGTTCGTAGACAGTACGAGCGTCCCGTCCATAAAGTTCTAGCACGGCTTCCACGTCACGCTGGGTATCACACTTATTCCATAAGCATTCTGCTATAATCTTTTGGTTCTTTGTGAGTCCTTCAATCTTAACCATTAGATAACTCCCTGTTGTATGAGTATGGCCGTAGCCAGCGCGGCCGTCATAATGCCAATGAATACAGTTCTGTCTGTCATTTCAGCCCCGCTATTTCAAACCATTCG
>Ga0214923_10000104_pt1 | contig 122466 bp, 148 predicted proteins | sample LL1510_MetaG_FD_177993 | JGI IMG/M metagenome (GOLD analysis project Ga0214923, IMG submission 177993) | Freshwater microbial communities from Lake Lanier, Atlanta, Georgia, United States - LL-1510 | ecosystem: Environmental > Aquatic > Freshwater > Lake | place: USA: Georgia | collected... | reverse complement strand
AAGCAACCATCTGGTAGCTACGCTGCCCTTAGTCACAACCACTTGATAGCAGATGTAAGCGGGCTGCAAACAGCCTTGGATGGGAAGCAACCATCTGGTAGCTACGCTGCCCTTAGTCACAACCACTTGATAGCAGATGTAAGCGGGCTGCAAACAGCCTTGGATGGGAAGCAACCATCTGGTAGCTACGCTGCCCTTAGTCACAACCACTTGATAGCAGATGTAAGCGGGCTGCAAACAGCCTTGGATGGGAAGCAACCATCTGGTAGCTATGCACCAAGTTCACATACTCATTCTGGTAATGATATTATTGATGGCACAATTTCTAATAATAAATTATCTGGCAATGCGCAAGCAACAATTAATCTTTATTTATGGGCGAACTTTAGATAGAATATAGGAGAATATTATGGCAACTAGTCCACAATTTGCTGTTACACCAAGAATAGGAGCAGTTTCTATTGCTACTGCCGATTCTAGTTATACGTCACCAACGAACGTAGGATCATTGATTACAGGAGCTAGCACAGGAACCAGAATAGCAGAAATAGTAGTTAAAAATGCAGCAACAAGTAGTGCTGCTATTGTTAGAATATTTTTATATGATGGATCAAATTATTGGTTATTTGATGAAGTAACAGTAACAGCCGTAACGGGTTCTAGCACATTAGCACAGAATCGTGTTTCTATAACCTACAATAATTTAATCCTTCCTAATGCGTCATGGTCAATTAGAGTAACAACATCAGTATCTCAAGCTACTCATGTTACAGCTTTGGGAGCAGATTTATAATGAATCCGGGAATCTATGGGTTAGGTGGACAAATTGTAACTCCAATACAAGGTCCATTTTCTGGTGTAGCTGACGCAAGAAAATTACTTCCTTTACAAGTAGTTGTTGTTGCTGGAGGTGGATCGCCTGCTACAGTTTCAGCTTCAGGCGTTGCTCGCGGAGGTGGCGGCGCTGGTGGTATGCTTGAACAGACACTTGGTATCTCGCTAGGATCTGTATACACAGTTAGCATTGGCGCTGGTGGGGCAACAAGCTCTACTGGCAGTCAAGGAAGTCCTTCACGATTTGATTCAATTGTTGCCGTTGGTGGTGGGTGGCAAGATGTAAACGGCGCTGGTAGATATGGTGGAAGTGGTCCCGGTACAGTTCTTGTAGCAAGCCAAAATCAAGGCTTGACTCTTTCTAGCACACAGGGTAATAATGGCGCTCTTGGGAATGGTAATCTAAGAGGCGGCGGTGGTGGAGGAGCGGGTTCCGCAGGAGTTGCTAGTGGTACGACAAATGGAGGAGATGGAGGCGCTGGTAAAGTCACTAATATTATGGCAACTGCTACTACGCTTGCTGGCGGCGGCGGTGGTGGTACGCAAACGGCGAGTGGAGTTGGTGGCAATGGTGGAAGCGGTGGAGGCGGTACTGGTGGCGGCTCAACTGCTGCTGCAACGAATGGCACAGCAAATACTGGGGGTGGGGGTGGCGGAAGCGGTGGTTTTACCGGACTTCTAGGTAGCGGTAGTGGTGGTAGCGGAATTGTAGTTCTTCGTTGGAATGCGTCATTAGCACAAATTACCATAAGTGCTGGTCTTACATACACCTCTACAATGTCTGGAACAGATCGTGTCATTAGTATTACAGCGGGAACTGGAACAGTTACTTTTAATTGATAAGGAAAAACCATATGGCACATTACGCATTTTTAGATGAAAACAATGTTGTTACTGAAGTTATAGTTGGTAAAAACGAAAATGAAGATAATATTGACTGGGAAGAATATTATGGAAATTTTCGGAGCCAAAAATGTAAACGAACAAGTTATAATACCATTAACGGAAAACATACTAGTGGAGGAACTCCATATCGTATGAATTATGCTGGTATAGGCTTTGTTTTTAGAGATGATATTAACTCTCCAGAAGGGGCTTTCATACCACCTTGTCCCGGAGATAATTATGTTATAGACGAAAATACAGGCACTTGGATAGAATCATCAACATTATAGTTATGGTGTATAACTAAATAGAGATTACAGGGCAAAATATGTTTATTTTCAGCCTACTACCATTCTGTACTTCTGACATAATATATCGAAATGGAGAAGTTTTTGAAATAACCTTAAATATAAGCAGAAATTCAACTATTTTAGCATCAATATTAAAAAAGATAGAATTCACATTAAATATAGAACAAAACAAAACTGTAATATTATGACAATAATAGAATGCACTCTATCAATACTAAAAACAGTTCAAATAACCTTTAAGAGATAACATGTGCAGCGAAATACACGTAAATGATATTGGAACAAGATTTTTAGCTACAATCAAAGATTGCGGTGATATAGTTAATATTTCTAATGCTTCTGTTATTTCGATGACATTTAAAAAGCCCAGCGATACAGTTATTTATAGATCTGGAACTTTATTGACCAATGGCACCGATGGAAAAGTATACTATGATACAGTTGCTGGCGACCTTGATGAACCGGGGTTGTACAAACTACAAGGTAGAGTATCTTTACCAAGTGGAACGTATTATACGGATATTTATTCATTCCAAGTGTCCTGTAACCTATAAAAGAGAAAACTATGTCATGGCAAGGCCAAATATCAACGATGGTCAGGTATCTAGTCAATGATCTAGATCCAGCAAATTATAAATATAGCTTAAAACGTATAGAAACAACCGTGCTTGTTTCCGCACAATTAATTACGTTGGACACCGATTTTGGTAATACATACTCAATTAATATTGAGCAATGTTCTTTATCTCCAGATCCAACAGATACAGATACAAAAGATGATGCTTTTATCACACTTGTGACATTAAAATCAGCATGTCTTATAATTGGAAGCGAAGTAAGAACAGAGTCTGGTAATGCAATATCTATTAAAGATGGTCCATCAGCAATAGATTTACGTGGCGTTTCTAGCACTCTATTAACATTATACAAAGATTTAAACGATAAATATAGTCAAGCCTTGATGAACTATCGCGCTGGTAACAGTATAGCTGGCAAGGCAATTCTTGGTCCATACAGTCCAGCAAGCGATTTTGTTACTAGAAATTATAGCGATAGCGATCTTAGGGGTGGATATTTTAGATACTAAAGGAGAAGAAAATGACAGTTTTAAGTGATCAAATTATTCGCACAAATATTCAAACAGATCTAGCCGACAATAATGCCGGTCTTATCTCTGCTAGAGATGTTAGACAGAATATGTTAGATATTATTGAGTCATTAAAGTACATTGTGGCTAGTGGTGATTTTGATGCAACTCATCCCTTCGTAAAAGATGTTAGAGTCAAGGTAAATGACTCAGATCCACAAAATATCGATGGTGGTATTCTTATTGTTGAATCTGGAGTTCAATTTGCTAATGTTGTTGGAAATAATGGTATTCAAATAGAGCCTTACCCCGGTTCTACTGGTATCCAGCATAATGGACTAGCCGGCTTGACTCTTGGCGATCCACACACACAGTATCTTAAATTGACCGGTAATAGAAATATGAATGGTAATTTGGGAATGGGTGGTCCAAATAATTGGATTAATGCTAGCGGCGTAACCATGACTAATAGAATGCATGGAATTTCTTTTCAGTATGTAGATGCTGACGAGGAAGTTATGCATATTGGTAGTGGCACAACTGTAAAATTTGATGTTGATAACAGTATGATGCCAACAGCAAAGGGTGCAGCACAAGCTTGGATTAGATTTAATGGTTCTGGAAATATGGAAGTTCTTTCTTCATATAATATTGTTAAGCTACAACGCCCGCTTGGCCCAACAAGCCCCGGCAAGTTTAAGATCTTTTTCAAGCCTAATACTTTTTCTGATGCAAATTATGTAGCTGTAGCAAATAGCAATGCAAGAAATGATAACGATAGTGGTGAAGACTTTTCAAATAATACTGTCGGTATTGTAGAAAGAAATAAAGACTACATCACTTTCCAAGTTTTAAATGCTGCTGGCTCATTCGTTGACGCCGCAGTAAATGATCTTGTGATATTTGGCAATGCTAGTGGAGTCATTCCATCAACCGGCGTAACCATCGAAAACAATCCATAATAAATGGAGATAACAAGTGCCTAATCAAAATCTAGTTAATTTATATGATCGCATTAAAGAAGTAAGCTACACTGTAGGCACTGGCAATCTTGGTTTAGCTGGAGCCGCCGTTGGTTTTAGTTCTTTTGCATCAGTGTATAGTCATAATTCTCCAGTAATTTATGCTGTTACAGATGGCACAAATTATGAGATAGGTTCTGGTATTTTGCTAAGAGCCGATTACGATAATGGAGATGCAATTACATATGATACACTCTCTAATAGAACCCCAATTAGAAGTAGCAATAGTAATGGCTTAGTAAGTTTTCCTCCCGGCACTAAAGAGGTATATGTTACATATCCAGCCACTCATGCAGTTATGATGGGTTCTGGTTTAGGTGGATTACAAGTTCCACAACGTAAAGGGCTAGCAATCTGGGATTCGGAAAATATCCTAAACTATGACTCAAATATTATTTGGGATGCTACATTTAATTCTCTCGGACTACAGAAGACATATCCAACATATGGCATAGATATTGGTGGAGATGGTGGCGTTAGTTCAGCTATTCGCGCTTCTGGATATTATGTTGGATCAACTGGTGTATATTTTCAACCAGCAAATGGCAATGAGTCAAACTACCCCGGGGGTACTCAATTTCAGCACTTCGAAAAGAATAGACTTGATGGGTACGCATATTCTCAAAGCCTTATTGGTCAACTCACTGGTAGCGATGCTGTTCTAGAACTTAGCGGTGTTGTTAATCAGTATATTCTACTTAAGAAACAAAATGCTGGCAGTGTTTTTGCTGGCCCGCCAGCATCATGCGCACCACCTTGTCAACCGGGATATCCAAGTTTTAGAAATTTAGTACTAGAAGATATTCCAGATCTTACAAGCATATATGCCACATTTACACAACTTACTAGCGCATCTGGCGCACTAAATACTAACTTCACAGACAGAATCACCGCTGTTTCTGGATCATTACAGCAACAACACAATAGCGGCATTGTTATGCTCAATGCTTCAATTGCTAGCGGTGAAAGCAGATTTGATGATTATGTTACGGCAGCTAGTGGTAGATTAGAAGATTTTATAACTACAACATCTGGTAATATTAACAACATCACTCCAATTTATAAAGTAGTTAATAAAACAATACCAGTTATTTCCGCAAATAGCACATACGCAACTTCGTTTACGGTTTCTGGAATTATATCTGGTCAACCATATTCTGTTAATGTAAGCCCAAGCGTAATGCTTAATAATAACGTTCTACTTACTTATTCATTCCCAAGTGGCACAAACACAATATCATCAGTATTTTATAACTGTGGAAGTTCTTCATCTACTAGTCAAACATTAGATTTTTACATTACAGCGCACAAAATAGTATAATGCCACTTAATATTTCACAATCTGTATTCGATAAATACTATGAGTTAATAGACTCTACGTTTGATATTTTTGGAGTAACATGTCAACTTGTTTCCATTAACAAAATAGAAGAAGTTGTATACAATCCAAATAACAATGTTCCTAATAAAAACTCAATTAATGCACACCGAACTGGCGGTAATTCAGTTTATGATGTTGGACACAAAACATTTAAAGAAGTAGAGACTCTAACTGATATTAAATTAAAAGTATATTGGGATTCTAAACAGTGGATTGGAGTAACTAGTGATATTAAAATACCAGATGGATCTATTCAAACCATTGGCTTAATGTCTGATTTACCAAATGTGCTTAAAGCAAAACAGCTAATAGCCCATAAAAACATTAAAGATTACAAAGAAATGAGATTTGAAAGAGTTGGCGAATTTATACCAATGGGCATCAAACAAGACAGATATTTCGCCTGTTTTTGGAAAAGAGTATGATAACACTTAAATTGTTAGATTCAGTAGCCGAAATAGAGAAAAAAGTAAATGAAGCTATAGCTAATCTAGCAAATCAAGAGTTATCCAACAAAAAAACAGAGATATTACAAAAATGCAAAAATCTTATCAATGGATGGATTTTATCACAACCAGAAATTATTTCGCTTAATAGCTCATCTCCAGATTCCTTGGCTGGACAATTTGGTTTACTTCCCGGTCAAGCAATTTCTGTTACTAGCAGCATAATAAACGCAGTTCAAGATTCAATTACGGTAAAAATTACTAAATTCAACAGCAAACTCCAAGGTGGCATAACTGTAGAATTTCAACCATCAAATTTTCTTAATATTCTCAATATACCACAAGGACACACATCAATCACTGGTGGAGATTTACACTGGATGGATTGGTTATTAAAGCGCGGTGACAATATTATTATCGTAAATTATCAATATGATCCAAAGTCTGGAGTAGGAAGGTCTGGTCTTGGTCATATGATTAGTGGTGGAGCTTTTAGAGTCCCTCCTCAATTTGCTGGAACAGAAAAAAACAACTTCATAACCAGAGCTTTAATTGGTCCAACGCAAGAAGCTGAAATAGCAGCAATTCTCAAAAGCGCCATAGGGGCATAATGGCAAATCATTTAAATATTGACGGCATTAATAGTATTTTTGACACAACTCTAAATAATGAGTTACAGGATAATATTGTAGAATTTTTAGATTGGGGATTGCTACAAAAGGGCAACTATTTCAATGTTTCTCTTAATGAGATATCTTCTGATAATTTAGATTATAGTACACTAAGAAAGTCTGGAAATACTAATTTTACAGAAGGTGTAGCTTGGGAAGGTTTTAGGAAAAACTGGGTTTGGCAAAGTGGAATTACATATGATCCAGCACCTATTGTTGGAAACGATCCAGCATATCCCGGAATCTCTGGAATCTATATTAATGATGATTTTTATCCAGTAAGCACAACTGGTGAATATTCATACAAAATAGATTATTATAATGGTCGAGTTGTATTTGATAACCCAATTCCAACCGGAAGTAAAGTTCAGGCAGAATACAGTTATAAATATATTAATATTATATATGCCAATAATTTACCTTGGCTACGAGAAATACAGTACAGAACTTTAGAGCCAAACCCTAGTTTTATTAATATAAACAAGGGCGAGTTTGATTTACCAGCAGAAATGAGAGTACAGCTTCCAGCTATAGCTGTTGAGGTTGTTCCAAGGCGCACAATGCGCGGTTTTCAGCTTGGAGGTGGTCAGTGGGTTTGTACAGATGTTCTATTTCACTGCATAGCTGAAGACGAAATAACAAGAAATAAATTAGTAGATATTGTATCATATCAAAATGATAAAACTATATACATGTTTGATAGCAATAGAGTAATAAACAGTGGAGATATGCCCCTAGATTATAGGGGTTTCCCGGTTTCTGGAGCTTTAAGATATCCAGATTTAATCGATAAATATAAGTCTAAAAAGATTAGGCTACAGAATTCTACCGTTCAAGGAATGGACCTAATAAATACTAATTTTTATGCAGGTATTGTTAGAACCACCACAGAAGTAATTCAAACGAATATATAGTTTTTGTGTATTAATAATTAGAGTTTTATAGAACTTTCATAGGAGAGATATAATGGCAACAAATGATCGTACATTTTATGCTTGTCAGGCCGTGGCAATAGCCGTACAAAAACCAGATAGCCAAGGTGCATATGCTGAACCGCAAGCTTCAGATTATCAATTTATTCATGGTGTTCAGAGTATTGGTTTAAACACTACCTTTGATTTCGACAATATTTTCGAATTGGGTCAACTTGAAATTTACGATAGCGTTCTCAAGATTCCACAAATTGAGATCACTTTAGAAAAAGTTTTAGATAATCACCCAACCCCATATACAATAGCCGCCCCTAGTGGTGATTTACTTGTTGATAGTAAAAATAGAATATGTGTACAGTTTGCTATCTACAAAGACACAGAAAATGCTGGTGTTAGCACACCGCTACATACAGTAAAATGCACCGGAATGTACGTAAACAATGTTTCTTATAAGTTTCCCGTTGATGGTCAGCTTACAGAATCTGTCACGCTTGTAGGAAATCACAAAGCGTGGTCTACAGATCAGCTAGTAGATATTGCTACTAATGTTGCAAATATTATAGATGGTGATCCTTCAACAATTGATGAGCCAATTGATGGACATGTTTTAACAAGAAGAGATGTTACAAGTATGGTTCTCCCACACGGCACTTCGAAAGTTCAATCTATTACCCTTGGTGTGGATTTAAATCGTGAAGATTTACTACAGCTTGGTCAAAAGGTTCCATACGCTCGCATTCCAAATTATCCAGTAGAAGTTACTGCTGAAATAGAATATCTTGTTGATGAAAATAATATGGAAACTACAGCTTTTGATCAGAATACTAATGATCTTCCAGAACAAGATGTTTCTATCGCCGTTGGTGCCGGTTGGTATAATGTAGATTTAGGTAGTAAATGCTATCTAAAGTCTGTAACATACGGTGGCGGTGATGCCAGCGGTGGCAATGCTACAGTAAAGTATAGTTACTCAACATACAATACCTTTGCTGTTGATTATAGCAACCCAGACTGATAGTTAATCTATAAAACTCTAGGACTTAAAAGGAAACAAAAATAAAGACTCCCGCAATGAGGTTTTGTAATGAAACAGCATGAGCGGGAGTTTTTTATTTCAACGATAAGATCTGGAAAGATATTTTTACAAGATGGCTTAGTTGTACACTCTCCAACAATTGATCAACTAGTAGAATCTTGTCAGAAATATAACGAGGCATACGAACAAGCAATTAATGACGGATTAATGACAGAAGATGAAATGTTTTCTTGGATGAAAGAGCAGTATCTTTGGACAAGCTTTCACGAAAACAAGTTAGAGGAAATAAAAAAGAAAGTTGAAAATCTTAAAGTAGACATCTATGAGGCTAGACAAGATCCAAAGCTAGCTAAAAGAATTAGATCTGCAATAAGAGAAACTGAAGATATTTTATCAGCAGAATTACTACAAAAAAATTACAATTACCAAAATACGTGTGAAGGATTTGCTTCATCAGAAAAAACATCTTGGCTTATACAAAATCTCACATTTAAAAATAATCAACCTTATGACTTCTCTGACACGCCTTTGCAAACAGTTATTGAACAATGGTATATGTCTTTTCTACCAGATAGTAAATGCAGGGATTTGGCACGAAATGAACCGTGGAAATCACTATGGATTATTAGAGAAAAATCTCAATTACAACTATTTGCCAATGCAGGACTCACGGAGCTTAATCACAATCAGAAAAATCTAATAGTTTGGTCGCAGATGTATGATAACATACAAGAGTCGCTAGACTGCCCAAGTAAAGAAGTTATAGAAGATGATGACATGCTGGATGGCTGGTTTATAACTCAAAATAGGAAACGCGAAAAAGAAAAACTAGAAAAGGACTTTGAAAACTCTACTAAAAATGAAAAAATCAAGGGAGCATCAGAAGTATTCATAATGGCTAAAAATCCAGAAAAAGCTAAAAATATTCAAAATATGAATAGCTCTACATCAAAAGCAATTATTAATCAACGTACTAAAATTATCGAATCTAAAGGAACTGTTAATCAAGAAGAATTTGCCGACGAAAAAATGAAAATACATACGCAAAAGATGGAAATGGCCTCAAGACAAGCTAAATCAAAGTAAGGAGTTTATAATGGATAATTTGAATAATAGATCTGACTATAAAAAGGCCAGAGAGGAAAAATACAAGCAAGAGTCCAAAGAAAGACTATCCAAGATTCTTAAAAAGAAAATTCAGACTACTATGATTGGCGCTCTAAGTAGCATTGAAGACAATTTTAGTTTTTTATGGGAAACTCCAGATGGCAAACTAACAAAAGATCAGCAAATTATTAAAGATGTTTTTCAAAAGGTGCGTTCAGAAATACTAGATAAGGGAAATAATCAAGCACGTAATATTGATGCAGAATTGGCCCAGTATGATGTAGAGTGGCTAAGATATTCGATTAAGATTCCAGTTATTCAACCAGAAAAGAAATAGGAGATTATTATGTCAAAGGAAAAGGATAAAGCTATTGAAGTCAAGGTTAAAGACGGCGAAGGCGAAAAGACAGTCAAGATTGTTGTAAAAAGACCACAAAGCGCAGTAATGTCTCAAGCTCAAAGAGTTTCTGCCAAGGCTTGGACAGATTGCGTGAGAGATGGAATTATGACAAAAAAGGAACTATCCAAGTTCATGAAAGAACAGGGTATTTGGGACAAGGGCAAGGACGTAGAACAGGACAAGATTAGCGCAGAAATAATAGCCTTAGAAAAGCAGTTATATGTTGGTGAAAGCAAGAATGCCAAAGTAAAGGCTTCTGAAGCTAAAAATATAGCTATTGAAATGAGAAAGAAGCGAAATGAGCTAAGAGAGCTAATTGCTGAAAAAATGGCTCTTGAGCAAAATACCGCAGAAGCCATTTCTGACAATGCCAGATTTGAGTTTTTAGTTGCCAACTGTGCTTTCTATGAAAATGGCAATAAAGTGTATAATTCAGTAGACGAATACCTCGAAAAGTCAGATAGCGAAGTTGCATTTGCGGCAGCTACAGCCCTAGCTCAAATGATGTATTCTATCGACAAAGACTTCGAAGCTAACCTTCCAGAAAACAAGTTTCTTAAACAGTACCATTTCGTTAATGACGATCTCTCCCTAGTTAACGAGAAGGGCGAAACGGTTGATCTAGAAGGTCGCAGAATCAATAACCTAGGACAGTACATCAATGATGAGGGTCAGCGAACTGATAAAGACGGAAACGTACTAGATGAGAATGGTAATTATGTGCCATCGGTCGTGTATGTTGATGATAAAGGCAAGAAAGTGAATCCTGAAGGATAGTTTGTAGGAAGTGGATAGTGTGGTCTTTAACAGTATAGGGCGTTATGTCTAGATTCGTACTGACTGCACAGCTACAGCTTCAAGCCCCCAATAACGTAGCGCAAGTTGTTAGCCAGATTCAAAATCAGCTAAATAACGTTAGCGTAAACGTTCAAGTTCGCGGTTCGGCCCAAGCTAATCAGCAACTACAGCAAATAACTCAATCTACCCAAGCCGCAACTACTGCGGCTGGTAGAATGGGTAATGCCTTTGCTGTTTCTATTCGTCGCTTTGCGGCTTTTTCTATCGCCACTAGAGCGGTAGGATTATTTACTAGCACACTGTCTGATGCTGTAAAAACTGCTATTGATTTTGAGCGAGAATTGATTAAAATTTCTCAGGTTACTGGCAGAAGTGTTAGTAGTTTAAGAGACTTAACTGACTCTGTTACGAATTTGTCTACTGGATTAGGCGTAACATCTGAATCATTGTTAGAAGTAACCACTGTTTTAACACAGGCCGGTTTGTCTAGTGATGATACTAAAATTGCTTTAGAATCTTTAGCTAAAGCTGCACTTGCTCCTAACTTTGATAGCATTCAAGAAACGGCAGAGGGTGCTATTGCTATTCTTGCACAGTTTAAACAAGGTGTTGGAGCATTAGAAGGTCAGCTTAGTTCTATTGATGCTGTTGCTGGCGCATTCGCCGTAGAAGCTGGTGACTTAATCGACGTTATTCGTCGCTCTGGTGGTGTGTTTAAGGCGTCTGGTGGTAGTCTTAACGAATTACTAGCTCTATTCACATCAGTACGAGCCACAACCCGTGAAAGTGCTGAAAGTATTGGTACGGGCTTAAGAACTATTTTTACACGTATCCAGCGACCAGAAACAATTGAATTCTTAAAACGGTTTGGTGTTGAACTTGTAGATTTAAATGGAAAGTTCGTTGGCCCATATGAGGCTATTAAAAGATTGAGCGAAGCTATTAGTGGGCTTGGCGAAGGTGATTTAACATTTATCAAAATTGCTGAAGAGCTGGGTGGATTCCGACAAATTGGTAAGGTTCTTCCATTGTTACAACAGTTTAGTACGGCGCAGGCCGCTCTTAATGTTGCTCAAAATGCTGGTAATGGTTTAACTAAAAACGCAGAAACCGCACAAGCTTCTCTAGCAATTAGAATCATTAAAGTTAAAGAAGAATTCTTAGCTTTAGTTAGATCCATGACAGAAACAACAACGTTTCAAGTTATGGCTAATACAGCTTTGGCTTTAGCTTCTGCATTGATTAAGATTGCTGATTCTATTAAGCCTTTGCTTCCTCTTCTTGGCGCTGTTGCTGCATTTAAAGCTGTAAAAGGTATTGGTGGATTTTTAGGTGGAGTTGGCGCGGGATTAACTTCTGGTAGAACATTTCATTCTGGCGGTAGAGTACACGCTTTTGCAACTGGAGGTTTAGTTCCCGGCACTGGAAATAGCGATACTGTTCCTGCTATGCTTACGCCGGGAGAGTTTGTCATAAGAAAAAGTAGCGTAGCAAAACTTGGTGCTGAAAATCTAGCACAAATGAATTCTGGTGGATTGGTACAAAAATTTGCTGCTGGCGGTATAGTAAATAATAATAGACATGCTTATGGCAATGATATTCCAGCAAGCATATATAAAAAAGCAAAAGCGTCTTTTACTTCTAGTCAATGGTCTAGAATGACTAAGGAAGAAAGAGATGCTAAAGCGGCTGAATTCTCTGCTAAAACAACGCCACCGTCAAAAGATAGACCAAAAGGCAAAGAAGGTTCTAAAGGTCAAGTAAAAAATATCACACTGAGTCAACCATTCGGAGTGTCTTTTTTGAAAGGTTTTGGCAGTAATGTTGACATGTCATCAACTATTAATGATGTATTTAAGTATGGTAATGCTAGTGGAACCAAAGTCTTAAGAGAAGCCATACTAAAGTCTACTGGCAAAAAAAGTATTTCTGAAGCTGTTCCCGCTGGCGCTAAAATTTCGGCAACTCAAGCCACAACCACATTTTTAGATCCACAAGGATATAAAATATTTGAAGATGATATTACAAGTATTCTTCCGAAAGCTTTTGATAAAGCCGCTAAAAATTTTAATGGCGAGTTAGATGTATCAAGCCCACCAAAGACTATCAATCAATTACTATCTAAGTCTGCCATAAATTCTATAGAAGGGCAATTTTTTGAAGCTTTTGTTAGAAGTGTAACTGGTAACGTTATTGCAGATGATGGCAAATCAGATGCAATATTTGACTTTACTTCTATAAATGGTAAACAAGCCAATAAATTATTTGGTGTAAATGAATTTATTTTACCAAATGAATTTAAAAATGAACCAAATAGAAGAAACATTGCCTCATCTATTGCTAAAGGTTTATCTTTAGGTGCTGGAGCTACTAGAATACAAAAATTTGCTACAGGCGGCGGTGTTGGTACAGATACCGTTCCAGCACTATTAACTCCCGGCGAGTTCGTTGTTAATAAATCATCAGCACAAAGAATTGGTTATGGCAATTTACACCGTATGAATACGGTTGGTAAATATGCAAAGGGTGGAGTAGTACAAAATTTTGCTACTGGTGGTACAGCATCCGGTGGTACAAAATCGGTTGTTAGTAATTTTCCAGTTCCCGGATTTGACACTAAAGCTCCAACGCTGCTTAATAAAATTGTTGCACAGCTAATAGGAACATTTTCTATTGCTGATATAACTTGGCAGAAAAGCTCAAAAGATATAAAATTACTACAAACAATAACGCCTACTTTAGCTAAATCTCTAAAGGAGTATGCTAATGTTGCAAATTTATCAACTACGCAAGAAGGACAATTAGCGGCTGCGTATGGTAAATTAGTTAACACGATGTTACTACAAGGAAAAACAAATGATCAAATAGTTACAAGTATGCAACCATACGTGGGCGCATTACAAGCAGACACCAATGCAAAATTAGCATCTGCTAAAGCTACTGCCGCAATGACACTGGCTGGAGCAACATCTAGCGTGACCACGGCGGCGACAAGCGCAGCACAGCCAACTGCCACCACATCGACAGTTGGTGCTTCTCCCACCCCCAAGCAAGGCATTAATGTACAAAAAGTATATTTGGACGCTATTAAAGCCGACTACAAAGAAAGCTTTCAGCAAATTAAAAATGCTCACGATCAAGAAGTTAAGTCTGCTCAAGCATCTGGAAAGAGTCAGCAAGAAATTGCTAATATTACCAATCAATATAAACAACAAGTACAACAATTAAATGCCAATACAATTTCTAAAATAAAAACTGCACAAGCGTCAGTGATTAACGCTTCCGCAACGGCGAGTACCGTTCTACCAAATACAACTCCGGGAAAAGCCACACCTTCTAGCGGTGTGGCAGTTGTTAGTTCGGGAAAAAGTAAAGCTAACAGTTCTGGAGTAGGAAGCTCACAAGATGCACAGGGTGGATTAATTGCTCTAACTTTATTGCCATCTATCATTCAAAGCATGATTCCACCGATAGATGAAAACTCATCTGCTATTACTAGAATGACTAATTCTCTTTTGTCTATGGCTACAACTGTTGGTGGTGTTATTTTTGCTTTACAATCTTTTGGTGTTAGTTTAAATGTTGACAAATTAAAAACTTTACTTGGCACTGGATCTGGTAGCCTTGGAGATATTATCGGAGGTGTTACTTCTGGCAAGCAGCGCGCTGGAGAAAGTTTTAAAGAAGCATTTCAAACTGGCAAAATAGATGGTAAAATTAAAAACTTAAGAGATTCTGCCCCTAATAGACAGGGCGATAGTCGTGGGGCTTATGATACTGCAAGCGGACGATTTGTTAGAAATGATACTCCGATGCAGCAATTATCTAGACAAACGAGAGCAGATCAAATTAGAGAACTAAGAACACAGCGATCATCTACTCCAACATCAGTTACTGGAAAATTTGCTCAAAACATTGGAAAAGCATCAAGTCAAAGTGGAGCGGCTGGTAATGCCACTAACGCCGCCATGAATAGCGCTAATTTTGTTGGAAAAAGTTTTCAAAATGTTGGTGGTTATGCCATGTCTGGAATAGGCTCTGGGGTACAATTAGCAGCAAGCAAAGTTGGCCTAGGAAATGTAGCTAGTTCGGTAGGAACTAAACTTAGTGGCGCAATGACAGGCATCACTCAAGCCGCCGGTCCACTAATTACCAATTTAGTTTCATTAGCTGGCCCACTTATAGCAATTGGAGGTTCAGCATTAGTTGTTTCTTCAGTATTTAATACATTAATAAGTTCTATGTATGATTATGATAATCAACTCAAAAAAGCCATCAGTAAAGGAGATGTATCAAAAGCTGGTAAAGTTGCTGGACAAAAATATGAATTAGAAACTGCTAATACAGCTAGGACTGCTGGTGCGACGGCTGGTGCTGGAATTGGATTTTTCCTAGGTGGGCCAATAGGTTCAGCTATTGGTGCCACAATAGGTGCTGGAATAGGAACACTGTTTGCAAATGCAGCGCCGGGACTTACTGAAAGTCTCAATATTCTTTTTGGTGGAAATACCAAGGCTAGCGCAATAGCTTTAGCAGAAGCTCAAGCTCAAGCTGTAAAAACAAGCCAAGCTCTTGCTGAAGCTCAGACCTCTGCTGAAACAAGTATTAAAGATTTTCAAGCTGGAACTATGACTGCGGCAGAGGCACTAAGAAAAGTTCAATATGCAACACAAGAAGTAAATAATCTTCAACAAAAAAATGAAAAAGCTGTTACAAAAAATAATGAAAATAAATCAGAAATTGGAAGCGGCGCTATAGCTAGAAATCTTGGTGCTTATTTAGGCGGCGGTTTATTCGGAATGGAAACGGCAGACACAAGAAATAAAAGAATAGATAGCGAGAATTCTAAAACTATAGAAGGACAAAAAGCTTCAGTATTACAGGCTAATGATATCAACAAGCAGGTTGGTCTTGCAACTGCAAGAACCTCTATATTGTCTAGTATTAAAGCTGGTAAAACTAAAGAGGAAATTTCCACAGGTCTAGACAGCACACTTGGAGACAGTGGACCGCAAGCCATTAGAAAACAGGCTTCAGAAGCTTTTTCCAAAGCTTTCGCTGCTAATAAACGTGGAGATACAGAAACTGGAACCGCCTACGCAGAACAAGGTGCAGCGCTTAGAAAACAAGCTGAAGAATATGAAAAAAGTATTAGTAATTTAATTAAAGAACAGGAAAGACTAGAGAAGTCTCTTCAAGCTCTTAATCTTGGTCTTCGTGGTCCAGCGGCTGGCGCTGGCGCTGCTGCGGCAGAATTACAAAATTTTGCTGCCCAAATAGAAGGAACTGCATTACCAGCAGTTAATGCTATCGGTCTATTAGAAGCATCTGCAACATCCGCTGGTGCAGCTATGGATCAAGCATCATTAGATAAAGCAACAGCCCAAGTTAGTTCTACATTAACAGATTTAGGAGCTTCTCTTGCGCAAGTAGAAAAATTCCAAGGCATGTCTGGAGCTTTTAATTCAGCACAAGTAAAGTATAAAGATGTATCACAACAAATAAAAGATGAACAAAGCGCTTCTGGAAAATCATTTACTCCAGAAGAAATAAGGAAAAAATTTGCTGAAAAACTCGGTGAAGGAGCGCCAGAAGAATTTAAAAATATTGTTAACGGCATAGAGCTTACAGACGCAATAACGGATCAAATTGCAAGAGGTGATTATAGTGGCATTGCTGATGCTTTAGGAGAACAAGGGAAGAAATTTTTTGAGCCAGTACAAAAAGTATTACAAGATTACCAAAAAGCTCAAGACGTTTTAGTAAAATTAACCAAAGAGAGAATTGACACAGAAAGAAGCTATATCCAATCTGTTAAAGAAGCTCAAGATTTGATGATGGAAGGTAGAGAAATTCAATCAAAATATGGCGGTCCAAAATTAACAATAGAAGAAAAAAGAGCTTCAGTATTAACAAAAGCTAATGCAAGTAATAATTTAACGGGCTTACCAGCATTAAAATCGGCCAGTGGTGCAGATTTTACAGCAAGATCTCAAGAAATTCAGAAAAGATTTGCTAGTAATCAAAAAAGGATAGATGCTGGAGAAGGTTCTGGGACTAAAGGCGGGCAGGAATTAAGACAACAGCAGCAAGATTTAAAACAAGCTCAAAAAGATCAAATACAAACTATTAGAGAGTTAGTTAAACTTGAAGAAGAAAACTTAAAATTGATCTCTGAGAAAAATAAATTAGAAAGAGACTCAGTAGATTCATTAGTTTCTGGTGACATAGAAAAATTCTTTGACCAACAAGCCGCCATTGGGGCGCAAGCCGCCGTTGCTACTGGCGACCAAAGAATGATTCGACAATTTGGAATGAGCGCTCTTGGAGACGCAGCAAAAGAAACAAAAAGACAACAAGAGGCTGGAGTTACATCTATATATGGACAAAATCTTGCTGGTCCCAGAGGTTTAACTGAAAGAACATATGGTGCTGCTCTTTCTACTGCTGGTATTCAAAATCCATTAGCTATGGCTCAAGTTGCCGCTGGCACTACTGGTCAAGAAGAAGCGTCTAAAGCTAGATTAAGAGAACTTGGTGGCGCTCTTGGAGAAACTGGACAGCTAGGACAAGATTTATCACAAATAGATGTGCAGACCGCTCAAATGAATGTAGATAAAGCCGAAATTATATTACAAAACGCTGTAGAAAAAGGAAGAGCTTTAGGTGCTGAACTAATGGCTACCGGCGGTATGGTATATGCTAGCCGTGGTATATTTGTGCCTCGCGGTACAGATACTATTCCAGCTATGCTAACCCCCGGAGAGTTCGTTGTGAGAAGAGAAGCTGTTCAAAGAAATAATAATCTATCTATTTTACAAGCCATGAACAGGGGTAGCTCACCATCTTCTTCGCAATCTGGCGAAGCTGTCACGATGGCGACAGGTGGAATAGTAAGATATAGAGATGGCGGTTCCACACAAGCAGAAAGAGGTGGCGGTGGATTTGGTTTTAATCTAGAATCTTTAGGTCAATTAGCAAAATATTTGACTAATTTTAATACTAGTTTAGCAACAAATATTACAAATTTAGCTAATACTAAATTCAAAATTACACTAGATACAACAAATGTTAACGTAAATCTCAACGGCACATCTTTTCTCAAAGATCTTACAGATACGGTACAAAGTAAATTATTTCATTATCTTGGCGAAGAAATTAAGAATTATAGTGTAGGTAATGATGGGAAACTCGTAAGAAGCGGATCAGTATTACCGCCTCAAAAATAAATTGTAAAATATAGGATATTTATGGATTGTATATTACAGCAGACAAGTGCTAAAAATCTTGCTAGCGGCGCACTCAAAGCCAATGCTACAGTTATTCACAGGCCGTCTAAAATAGTAGAGGGTAGTGGCTCAATAAAAGCAAACTGTGGTATAAATATCAATATTGGTTTTAGTAATAATCAACGACTATTTGGTCAATCTGAAGAACTTTTATTCGGCGCTGCTCCATCTCAACCAGTTGTTATCACAAGGTCAGAAAATAGGTTATCTTGCATTGGTTCTTTTAGAATTCTGAATTCTAGACAATATCGCGTAAACGACCAGACATACGTAGTTGATGATGAAAGTGATATTCTAGCTATTAAAGTTAATAATGCTAGAGTTCTTAATGTTATTAATCCATATAGCGATATTAATCCAGCAATTGACACAAGCCAAGATAACTCTGGATTTTCTGGCTTTCTTACATTATCAAGTAACAATCTAGAGTCCAAGATTCGTGCCATTGGTCAATTTAGAAATATCTATACTGATAAGATAGGCGGCACTCTTGGCAAAATCAAGTCTTTGCTACGATTTAGAGCAACACAAAAACTCTATCCAATTAGAGATATAGTAACAGCATCTAACGATGTTTACTTTGTTAATAAAGATCTCTCATCTGGCAATATATACCAAAGTGTTGATGACGGGCTATTCATTGGTAATTATACGGATAATGGAGATAAAAGTACTAGAATTTCTGATGATGCGTCTACGTTCATTCACCCTTCGTCAATCTACTCTCAGGGCGATTTTACATACAAATGCGAAGTGTTACCACCATCAATTACGCCCAAAGAAAGCTTCTTATTTATAAGAGCAGCAGCGCCACTAATTTCTTATGAGTCAGATGTTCCAGCAATTTACAAGATTCACAATATAAAACTAGAAGACCCATCTGGAAATCTCATTGTTAAATATAAAGATATTACTTTCCGTGGTGACGGTAACTATCTAAAAGAAGATCAACACAACTTTACAACATATGTAACAGAACCAGAAGTAAATTATGCATCATTGCACACTTGGGAGCCAAAGTTTCCAATTCTAGGTGAAGCTAGTGGATATACTTTAAATCTTGATTTTACAGTTGACTGTTTACATAACCCATTCTCTCGCGCATTTAGTGGCGGCTATGAAGATGAATGCAAGCTGGATTTTGTTGAAGATAGTCAAAATAATTATCTAGCTATTGATGGATCTCCACTATCAACAAGAACTCAAGGATATGGATTAAATCCTAATAATTCTCTTAGAATATCTTGCATAGAAATTGCTAATAGTGGAGCGGTATATGGCTTAATCAATGACAATTATCTAGGATTCCACACAGAAGTTCAGCCTACCGGCAATAGACTAGAAAGAATTATATATCCTTTTAATGTATTATCTTCTGATTTTGATACTGGAATTTATCCGGTTGCAAACACAATATGGGAATCATCTCCAGATATAGATGGAAATATCTCTACAAATACAAGTAATAGCGGGCAAGCCGTACTTACAGACAGATTACGCAATATTTTTACAGTTGGAAATATTACTCTAGATTCTACTTCAAGCGTAACTAATTCTGGCAAACTGCAATTACAATATAAACATGAACCACCGTTTGGAATCAAGCAACAAACGGGCGGGTCTTTCAATTTTGGTGGTAAGAGCAGAAATAAATCACTAAGTAGTTCCAATAAAGAACTAGTATATAGTAATGATATTTTTTTCACTATTGATTCTATAGAGCTTCATATTAGTGCTAAAAAGGCTGAAGGTTCGCCAGATTATACAATAGACGTTGTTGGATATAGTGATGATGGTGTAATTAACATAACTCCAGCAATTGGTGGATTTCTACAAAACGATGAAGTATATGATCCAATAAATAACTCTTTAGTTCCATTAGTTTCTGGTCAACATGAAACCAATGAATTATCCCTTGGCGCAGAAACTCTTTCGGATAAAGATCAATACTTTGAAAAACAAATAACTCTTAATCCAGCTAAAGATCATTATGTTATTTCGTCTACCCCAGTTGTTAGTGGAACATCTTTCCAAAATTATATCATACCTCTAAAGATATATCAAGATCCAGTTGAGCTTGGTTTTGCCAAAGATTACTCAATGAGTTCTTTCTTTGAGAATCTATATATTGATATTTATCCTCTACCAAGCGGAGCATCTTTTGCCAAAGCAAATCTAGTTATTAAATATAAACCCTCTAATGCATTACCATTATATACATTTGGATATCAAGAAAAAGAATTAGCTCAAAGAGAAATTCATATCTATCCTTCTCCAAGGAAAACTAAAGATAAACCACTCAATGCTGTTTGGACAGAAGCACCATTATCATTAATTGAAGATATTCCACAAGCATATAAATCTCCATCAACTCTTAAAACTAATTATTCACGTAGGTGGAGAGGTGTTGATGGATCTATTTTTGCTGGCCCATTCGATCCATTAGATTTCAGTTTTTCATTCTATAATCCACAGTTAGAAGAGCCATTCCTTAATGGATACTTCGATTTCAATAAGATAAATGACGATGTTATACTATCTACATCTGAAGACACTAATCATATTAGTGGATTATTAATCGGTAAAAATGAAAATACATTAATAAGAAATGTTGGTTTGAGATTCAATGCTTCTGGGCTTTTCCAAAACCAAGAGAGATCATATAAAACTCTAGATTGGACAAATTCCAGTCATGATCTATATGGTCATATTCTAGATTCATTTGATAATGCAGTTAGAGTATCTGGATCTACTTCAAATATTAATTTTGGCAATATCAGTATTTCTGGTGGGTTCTCCATATTTACCAGATTCTGTCCAGATTCTACTATAAGTGGAGTAGATTTTAATCTATTCAATTCTGGAGTTATTGTTTCTAAATGGGACGGTGATTCCAACCTTGAATTTACACTTGGATATAATAATGGACATCTATGCGCAAACGCAAAGGATATCAGCGGCAACGTTATTACCATTGAAGATTCATTAACATATGTAGATTATCAATATCCGCTATCAATATTACTTACATATAATGATAACAACTCAAGAAAATTAAAGCTTTATATAGATAATGAAATAGTTAATGGAGAATTTAATGTTTTAAGAGCAAGTTCTGAGCCATTTGATATTATTAGTGGTAATAGTAACTTAGTCTTTGGTTACTCTGATGGCTCTGGAATAGGAATTAATGGATTCATCAGCGAAATTGGCATTTCTCAATATAATGCTTCTGGAACAAATATAACAGAAAATAATACTAATTCAAGATTACAACAGATCACGGCAGAAAACTTTTTGGCTAGTCATCGCGTTAAGTTCTGGAATGATAATGAATCTACAGATAATGATAGATATAAATTATGGCAATATGTTGATGAAAATACAGATGAGTGGCATTTGGGAGCATTCAAATATTGCGATTTCTTCTCATCCTATGACATTCTTAAAACAAGAATTGGCAAAGATTTCATTGTTCACAATTTCAAAACAGATGGATCAACATATAGCAATTTAACCAATATACCTCTTCCATCTAATGTATTGGCATCTAATCTAGCCTACCACTCACAGCTAGAAAATGATATGCTTCGATTTAATCTTGGTGGTAATACTAGCAGATTGTTCTCTGTTGCACCAAGAATAACTAAAGCTTTACCACGCGGATATTCATTTAATGAAAATGGGTTTGTCGTTGACACGATACTGCAACATGAAACAACTAATGATATAGTATGGGAAGACGGCACAATTGGTCCTAGATTAATTGTCAGCCTTTATACTAAGTCAAAAGATTCAGATTTGTTTGATACAACAAATTGGGGATTAATCAATAGAAGTATTCATCATATAGATCCAAAAGCCTGCTGGTCAAAAATAAGCAGTAAATTCACTATTAATAGTCTTACTGATAAATCAACAGAACCTTGGTCTAACTTTGTGACATCTAAGAATGTCACAGAACTTAACCATAAATTCTTTTCTAAAGATGTTGATGAAATGTTTCTACAGTACGATTTGGTTTATCCATCTGGACATTATGAATCTAAGATTAAAATTCATTCTGCACATGTCAAATTAGAAAACGCTTTACTCAAAGCTGAGACAGTAGAATCTTTAAATTTCAACTTAGCTATTAGTGGCGAAGCTAGAGAAAGAGAGGTTATGCCTCTATCTCTCCCAAATACATTTGGAACTGTTGATACATCTGGCAACGGATTAACAATGTATGCTTCTGGATATCTGTTAATACCACAAACAGATTCTATGTCATTATTTACATCTGGTACATATTTCTTAAATGATAGTATGCCATTACACTCCGTAACCGTTGGGTATATTGGCGCACCAACATTTACAGAAAATAATTTTGGAGCATCGCCAGATGATGAATTATTTGGTGCTGGACCAGTATATGGCCCAACCCTATTCGTAGCTGGCAGAACAGATAAATATGATGATACAACTTTAGGTTTGTACATTCAAAATAATCAAACTAATCCTTCAGCAAATGCAACATTAGTATTATTCACTTGTAATCCACCAATAACCAATACTAACTCTTTTGACCTATTTGTTCGTGGCGGATTTCCACCATTATCAGATTATCTAAATGTGTCTGCTCCACTATATGTAAGTGGTCCCATTCCAGACCCAATTGTTAGTGAATCTTTACCATTTGTCATTGATGCAATTAATAACATTGTCAATTCAAATGCATTGATGCCTTTAATGGTATTCAATAAATCTACAGTCAACACTGGAGCAAATCAATTAGAAAGTTTCTTATGGAACAAAGATAATGTTGGAAAAGATATTACAGTACAAGATAATTATCTAGCATTTTTTGATGCTAATAATGAAATACGAGGCGTTCAAACAATATGCTACGGAGAGTGTGATAACGGAGGAACGTGCCAAGAGCTTTCAGTAGTAACACACGACACAAAATGGTACGATTCAACCTGTGTCGATGGTGGTGTATTAAGAGCATTAACTACATATACCAATTTAGATGTTGGATATAGTGGTAATTTTTATGGTATTCGCAAATTTGATAAACTTATTCCTCAAGCTCCTTATAATATTACTCTTGTTGGTAAAACGGGAACAAGTGGTATTATTGACGTTCCAAGAGAAATGTCAGAATGGGAATATGGCTACAATGAAGATGTTGGATATTCTGGTCTTAAGATCGTTCCTTTAGAAAGCGATAGGAATGTTGATGATCAATTCGGTAAGTCTATAGCTATCAAAGATGATTTGATGGTAATTGGCGCTCCATTCCACGATATACAAGATGTTGATGGATATGAGTTATCAGATGCTGGCGCTGTTTTTGTTTACAGAAGAAATCCAGAACCAAGCGGTTTTGATTGGTCAAACCAGTTAGATAAATCACCTTGGTCGCTTGAAGCAAAACTATCATTACCAGATGGATTTAAACGAGATTACTTTGATAGATATTCCAAACTTTTCTATGATTCTAATGGTTCGCTATTACCATTCAGAGGATTAGAAACACAATGGCATGTTGGTCAAGAAGGAAGACAGCTAGGCCATTCAGTTAGTTTGTCTAAGACCAAAGATAGAGAAGTAATTGTTGCTGGAGGACCAAGTTGCAAATGGACTAGAACATTTAATAGTATACAAACTGAACCTATAAATATTGGTTTGTTTATTTTTACAGATGAATTCACTCCAACATTTCCATATCCATGCATCAAGCCAAATGAATGTGTTACATACAAAGATATACTCCCATTTATAAAGGAAAAAGATGCATTATTTAAATACTTCTGCGATCCAGCAGTATCATTTAATGTTCAAATTATTATTTGTGAACCAATATTAGGTACTAATAGTTCTCCATCTCCAGATTTCTCAGATCCAAAACCAGATTTTGTTACCAAGTATCAAATTCATAGACATACATACTACAATAGAAACACAACTCAGTTTGCTACTAAAAACAATCAAATTTTTGATGATATAAAGTCTATTTTTCACGAAGTATTCCCAATAGACACAACAAAAATCCATAATAATATTCCACCAGTGCTTGGTTTTTATATAGATAATTCTGCATCTTTAGGTTCTAGAGCTTTACAACCAGCATTAGATCAATTTATATCGTATTATAAATCTTTTTCATATGCTAGTGGGCTTAGAGATTTCAACAATAATCCAACCAGTGGATATTGCAATGTAACAGTAGCTATAGATGAGAATTGGATTGCTCAATCTGAAACTTTAATCGCAGATACTTTAGATACTGGAAGAATGATAGTAAATAATACTTTCACACTATTTGCTAATAACTTAGGACAATTTAATCTCTCCGCGTCTGATTTTAATGTGCCACCAGCAAGTGGTGGAAGCGTTTATGTATATGAAAAGAGCAATAATGATTGGGAATTAATTCAAGAAATTAAGTCACCAACTACATTAAGCTCTGTTGCTCCAGATAGGTTTGGTCACGCAGTAACAATTAGCGAAAGTGGAAATATTATTGTAGTTGGTTCTCCATACATAGAGCAGGCGGTTTCAATTTATGAATATAGACCACAAGTAAAAGAGCAAAAATATGACTTATTCCCACATTGGCTTAATCAAGCCGCTTCTAACTCTCCGCTTGGTGGAGAAATTTATGAACTAAATAGAAGACTGCAATCTGCACTTTATTTATCAACACCATCATCTGAAAAACAAATCATCAAAGAATTTTATTCAGAATTGTCTCCAAGCGGCAAGTTTGAATTCCGTAAAGATCTTAATTTACAAGAATATCAATTAATTAAAACCGTAACATATTCTGATATAAATCCAACCAATGGATCGTGGGACTTTTTGATTGAAAAATTCGCACCAACTTCACGGCTTGGCTATAGCGTAGCGTGTAATGAAGATGGATCTTTGGTTGCCATTGGCGCTCCAACTGATAGTATGGGTGCGCAAGATAATGCAAATATTTGGTGGAAGCCGGGATTCACTAGAGACACTCAGTGGCAATCTTATGTTAATGCTGGAGCTATTAGAGTTCTTGAAGGGCGCGATTACTACCCACACAACAAGGTAGTAGAGTATGGCAAATTCGGAAACTTACATTCTATTCTTAGTCCAGAAGAAGACGCTCCATTTTTTAATCATATGTCAGCAATATATGCTAATAATTTTGGTGTTCAGTTTGAAAAAACAAGTTTTGCAGAAACAGAAATACCACAAGATGCCGGAACTCTATTTATTATTACACCAGCAGTTAATGCTGCTAGTAATGAAATAGTAGATAAGATACAAGATTGGTTAGCTTTAGGTGACAGAAATTTAGTTCTTGTGGGTAATGATCCAATTTGGGAAGAAAATGGTGCATACGCAGATTCTAATTTAGTGATAAACTACCTACTAGAAAGATTAGATTCTCGCATGAGGTTACACCCAGCTAGAAATAGATATGAATCATTAGTAGATAGCAATTTAGATATTAATGTCATTCCATCATTTGTGCCTTCGCACACAACGTCATCTTATATTTTACCATCTAACTTAAAATCGTCTGGCGTTGCTGATATTAGATTATATGACCCAAATGTTTCATATGGATATTCTTGCACTCATGACGGCAAAGCCGGAACAAATTATACAGATCTTAATAATAAATGCGAAATGCCATTACAGCACAATGGAGACATAAGAGCTAAATTCAATCTACCATGCACAAATATGCGAGGACAACCAATTTTCTATGAAATGAATTTGGCTATGTATTTTGGGACAGTTACACCGGCGGCATATGGGTGCGACGGAGGTTCATATGTAAATTCTCAAACTTATCAATATGAACCCATTCCTATTATGTCTGCCGCTGAAAAAATTCTTAAATACACTACATACCCAGCAATACCACCCAGAACAGAAGTTTATAATTACAAAGAAGCTGTTGGACAAAGCCCCAATGGTAAATATGCTATATTTGGAAATAATCCAGATAGTGGCGTAGCATTTATATGGTCATCAAACAGCGGCAATTATATTGATTTAAATAGGAATATTGGCTTAAATGTAAATAAGAGTGCATTCTTTGATCCACCAGAATACAATGGGAAAGACGCCCTCTTGATGGCTACGGCAGAAGTAAAATCTTCTACCGTGAATACAAAACCAGTTGTATCTGACAAGTTTTACTATGCGGCAGAAGAAAATTACAAAAATACATCTTCTAGCGTTGTTATTATAGCTGGCACATTTACAGAATCTAGAGAAGCTTTATTATCATCTACAGCAGATAAAAATCTTAATTTTTATGGAAATATAGTAGCTAAAGATGCTGATGGTAATGCAAGAATCGCTCAACTTGGCGGATGGACAAACATTACCAGTTTTAAGCAGGGAGATAATCAATCTGACCTACTTAATAGATTAACAAGTCTTGGTAATTTAATTGATGAGAATGTTTCATCCTATAATCTTAGTGTACCTAGCAATGGATATGATGTTGCATGGATTGCAAATACGACAGAAATCCCATCTGAAGAAGATTTTGCTAGAATCATTGATTGGTTAAATCAAGGCAATAAGAAACTTGTTATAACTTATGGGCAAAATCCATCTAGCACTTCTTCAAAATCTATAGATGAACCATTTGCAGAACAATACACAACATCTGCTGCTAGAGTTGTAGAACTATTATGCCAGAAACTTGAATTATCAATGAGGCCATTATTTTTATCTGGTAAAAACAAATATGCCACTAAAAATGATGCTATAAACAAATACAGCCTAACAAACACTGATATTGTTATTAATACAGATTATGATCCAATTTATAGAGGAAAAAGGATTGGTTATAATCCAGATAGTAAAATTAGTATTTACTCTCTTGTAAATGGTTATCCTGAAGATATTATACCAATTCAAGTAAATTCAGCAATTCCTCTAGCTTATTTTGATACTGGTATTACTGATGATTCTTTTGTTGAATATGGTATCCCGCAAATAAAAACTGGTATAGCAAAGGTTACATTTCCAGTGCTTGGTGGGTCTGGCTATAGAGTATATTTTAATACAGTAAGCGAAAGCCCATTAGAAAATTCCTTATTAGGATTTCAGATTAGTAATTGTTCTTCATCGGCTAGCTTAAATCCAACCAACTACGGTTCTATTGCCAATATTTATGATTATGATTTAAATGATCAGCAAAGCATTTTAGAACAGGTGTTTGTTGGAATAAATATTAGTAAAGATCGCACAAACTTTTTTGTTCCGAGTAATTACTATGGAGAGCCAGATAGTCATTATGTTGACATACAAGTTCCAAGTGGCTCTAATTTTATATCTATTTATATTGATGGAACTAAACTTAATTACCCAGCAATTTCAAAACCAAACACAATTAGAACTCAAAGATTATTGTCTATATCTGGAGTTTTATTACCAATAGAAGAAATTGTTACATTTGAAACAGTATATGAAAATAAATCATCAACAATAATTATACCAGAAGTTCCAGAAAGAACAGTTTCAAACGAGTATACTAGAGAAATTAGTACTAGTAGTTCAAAGTATTGCCCAACAGATCTTTGTGCGTCATATTTTGATGATCCAGAAATTGCAGACGGCCCAGTTGTTGTTGCTCAAGAAATATATCATCAAAGACCATTTAATGCTGGCGTTGCTAAGTCTAGAATTACCCTTATCAGTGACGCAAGTCTTATTCAGGGAAGAACTATAGCTAATGGCGATAATATCAATCAAGCTTTAGTTAATTTTCTGGGTAGCCTATACCCAAGAACATCTTTCCCAAGCGCAAATTCTGGTAGACAATATGATTACATGACAAAGCTTGTTGCTCCCGAAAGAGGTAGTCCACAAAAATATGTTAATGCATATAACAATTCTGGATTAAATTTAAGATTTAATAGTTCTACAAATAACGGATTAGCTTCATCACTATTTTCTGATCAAGATTATCTAATTGATACTAGTGTTGGTGGATATGGCTCACCAATGCTACCAGAGCTTGGTCAAGGTCCAACATATATGACAGCCCGAGAAATTCCATTAACTGATCAAATTGCAATCAGACAATTAAGAGCAAATTTGATATCTACATTTAATGAATATCAATATGAATATGGGGCAACAACAAAATTCAGTGGCGTAATTAATGGAAAAATGTACGCTGACGCTAGCGTATACGGTGGTATGCCAGAAATAATGAAAGATACTGGATATGATTATCTAGACTTTGACAAGTTGCCATCTGGTTATCCGGGTGATTTATTTGGATACTCATTGGCAATTAAAAATAATAAGATTTATGTTGGCGCTCCATTCGCGGCATTTTCTGGAGAAAGTCCCATATCTTGGAATACAGTTAAAACAAACACGCCGAGCGGACAAATTTTCGGTACGGAGGTTGGATTTAATGGTGGCGCTGGATCAGTTTATGTGTTTGAAAAAACTTATAAAGCGTCTGGCATTGGTGGCAAAACAGTTCCTTGGGAATGCGTTAAGAAATTTAGACCAAAAGAAATAAATGTTGGAAATGTAAATTCTATTACAACAGACCAATTTGGATATAGTATCTCAATCGATGGTGATATATTAGCTATTGGCGCTCCGGGTCATGACTATGATAACTATGCTGTAGATTCATCATCTCCATTTATCAGAAAAGAATTTAATGAACAATTTGATATACAAACAAGAGCCGTGTATGATTTAGGATCGCAGCAAAATAGAAATCAATTTGGAAGCGGCATAGTATCTCAAAACAATGGTGCTATATTTACATATGAAAATAAAATAGATAATTGGGGAGCAAAAACTCAAAACTGGGTTTCTATTCACAAGTTAGTGCCACAAGGATACAATGCAAGGGGAGAAAACGATTTCTTTAGTAAATCTATATCTTTAGATAGATCAAGAAGAAAAGATGGAGATTATACGTTAGCAGTAGGATCTCCGCAACACCAATTTGGTAGCAGTATAAATGATGATCAATTGTCTAATGCTGGATCTGTATATGTTTATGATGGCATGTTGCGTAAATTAAAACCTTCATTTGCACACCCAGACTCATTTATTACTGGCAGAATATTTGGCGACATGTCTGTAGAGCAACCATATACTTATTTCCAGTTTAAAAATGGTAATTTACAAGATAATAGAGTTTACTTTAATAGTATTATCTTTGCCAATAACAAAGGTGAAATATTCATTGATGCATTTGGTCACGACATGATAGAAAAAGGCTTTATTGTCCACAGGCCATTCGTTGAACAATTGAAAGGAAGTTACTTTTATGGAATTCAAAACGTAAATTACGCAAGGTTATTTACACACGGAAAACCATCAGAAAATAGTTCAATATTACCTTTATTTAATCAAGGTACAGGACATGATAATGTGTATAATACTTTGGGATTGTACGAAAATGCGGTGCTAGGCACATCTTCTGGAACTCCATTTAGTTTATATGCTAATGGAAAATTAGTAGATTTTGTTGAAAGTTCCGGCCTAAACCTGTTTAATAGTGGAGCGGAAGTTGGTTCTGGTATGCTAGCACTTAATATCAGAGGAAAACAATGAGCGCAAACGTTACTGTAATAAACGCCGCTGGCACAAGCTATAATTTAGTTCCAGCACCATTTATTTCTATATCCTCTTCTTCTCTTAGAAATAAAAATGCGCATTTTGGTAATAGATATAATATTACCCTGAATGGCACCATAGTTTCTTCTAGCCCGCCAAAAAATGGGTATACCGCTTCCCAAGTTGCTCTACAGGATATAATGAGTACGCAAAAGAATCTAGTAGATTTCTTTAATGTTAGTGGAACAGGTGTTCAAAAATTAGAAATTACTCCCGGCGGTAATAATCCAGCTATTACTTTTAAAACAAGATTTGAGTCTATAAATTTTGAAGAAGGAACCTACACACAGACTTGCAAGTATACTATCAACCTTGTTTCAGAGCAAGAACTTACTAACGCTACAGAACAAGAAAATCTATTAGAAGATTTTAATGAAACTTGGTCTTTTGAAATTGAAAATAATTTAGCATATGCTGATGTTACTTCTGGTAATACTAACCCTCTTTCATCAAGATCATTTATAGCAAGTAGAACATTAACTGCAACAGGGAGAAATTTGCCAACAAGATCGGTATTACAATCCGCATCTGATGCTAATGCAACAATTATTACTAACCCAAATGATAAACCGGCTTGGCTGCAAGCTAAGTCATTTATTGATAATAGTGATAATTATAATACTATGTATACTATGTTAGCTAAATCTAGCATGAATGTTGGTTCGTTTGATGGATTTAATCATGGAAAAACGGTTAATATCGACAAAGGCGCTGGCACAGTTACTCAAACTGATACTTGGGTTTTAGCTCCATCTGGAACAACCGCATTAGAACACTATGAGCTATCTGTTTCAACAAGTTTGGATAATCCATATGTTAAAACTTCTATACAAGGTACTATCAAAGGTTTAGCTCCCTCGGGATTTACGGATGCACAATTCGCTTCAAATACACTAACTTCATCGCCATATGGGCAAGCTAAATTACATTATTATAATATTAGCTCTAGTGGATCTTTTGGTGTAGGGTCTTTAATCTATAAAAGAGCAGATAATGCTGTTGCTGAAACATTAAATAGTCAACCGTTATCAGTTTCTATTGGAGCAAATGAACAAGCTGGAGAAATTTCATATAATATAGAATTTGATAATCGTCCAAGCAATTTTTTTAGTGGTGTTTTATATGAAAGTTTTAGCATAAATGACACTTATCCCGGAGATGTTTTTGCTACCATACCAGTTCTTGGAAGACCAACAGGTCCAATATTACAATTTACATTTGGAAGAACAGAGTACAGAAGAGATATGAGTGTTGAAATTATTGTTGATAGCACACACCTAGGCTATGGTACAGATAGAGGCTCTTTATTACTAAAAAAACCAAGCATCAATGATCCAATAGCCAATCAGTTAAAAACTTTAATCGGTATTTTTAGTCCAGCAAATGAGCCGGGAATTAGAAAATATTTTCTTTCACCACCACAAGAATCTTGGAACCCAAAAGAAGGTAGATATACTTTAAATCTTGGGTGGACTTACGAATTGAGTGAATGATATGGCGTATTCAGTTCGACTTATAACCAAAAATGTTCAAAGAAAAGGAAATAGCGCCACTGGTGTAATTTCGTTTAAAATTACAGGAGATATACCATCAATATGTTTAACAAAAAATTGGGAATTTAATGTTGTAGTTTACATATCTTCATCTAGAAACATTAATCTTAGATATAATTTTTCAAATTTGCCATCTTTGTCTACAGATTATTATGCATCTAATAAATTTACTGTTACTACTGATCCAATTATAGCCGATGAAACTTATTTTGCGCAAGATCAAGATGGAAGAGTTTATATTCGCTATGCTGTTGGGGCAAGTGTAACCATTAAGACTATAGGCTACCCATCACCATCAACTTGTAATTCAATATTATTACCATATAGTTATTATGAAGGTATATTAAACAGCGCAAGCTATTATGATATAATTATTAATTCTACTACTAGCACCACAACAACCACAACTGTAAAACCTAAATGCGTAACCATAGACCTGACTCCATCATCAGAATTAGAAAATGGAACACCAATACGGGGCGCAATATCTTGGAAGGGTAATAATTCAATAACACTTTGTGGCGATACTAGCTCCTTAAATAATATTGCTGAATACACGTTAGCGGACACCAACTACGAAGTATTATACATAAATTATCCTAATTCACAGACTGTTACTATTCGTGATTCACGCTTAAACGACATAGGTACACTTAAAATAGATTATGGATTTCGTGGATTTATAATCAGCACAATAAATGGGATTAATTGGCCAGCTAATCTAGATATAAATAGATCTTACACTGTACCAATAAAATTGATCCTAAAATATAAAGGACCAACAACCACCACGACAACAACCACTACAACAACCGCCGCACCTAAATTGCGTACACTAAACATTGAATATGTTAATAATGTTCCAAACTCTACCATTAGAGTGTCTAGATCTAAAATTGTTGCAGATTCATCTTCTGGACCGCCTTGGACAATACCAAGATCATCTGTTTCAATAACAATTACTGCAAATAATGGCTATACTTTTGATTGTAGATATAATTCTACTAGCGGAGAAATGAGGTCAAGTTTATCTGCAAGATTTTATAGTTTTGGAAAAAGAAATCCATCACAAGCACTAACTTTTTCATATAATAATACTCCTACATTTAATTTTGATACAGACACAGCGCTAGGAACTAGGTATATTTTAACTAGTACTTTCTATGAATTACCTTGGTTTGATGGTGACGGCGACATTACTATAGAAATTAATGGATCCACTTGCGCTATTACTACAACCACTATACCGGCAGCAACAACTACCATAACTACTACCACTACATCAACAACCACAACTACAACAACTACAACAACTACAACAACTTCAAAACCCGGAGAGACACCGTGCGTTACATTAAATTATATTACTTCTGCTGAATTTGAAGATGGAACACAGATAAGTGATACTACAGTACCTTTTACAATAGTTAATAACGCCCTATCAGCATGTGGAAATAGAAATAAATTTTTTAGTACTCAAAAGATATACTATTCAATACAAAATTCATTATTACAAATTAAAGAAGTGCGATATCCAAATGGACAAAATTTTTATTTAACAAATTCTGCTGGACAAATTGTTGATACTGGTATAGTTAAATTTGATCCAGTAGATCGCTCTTTTGTTGTAGAAGGTTCCGCCGACGCATCCACATCTACTCCGCGATTAGACGTTGCTAGATCTTTCAACGTTGCCATAAAGATAATATTTAAACAAATTTCTCCACCAAAGAATATTACAGTTAATTTTTATCCATCTGCTAAATTTCAAAATGGCGCTGATGCAAGCGATATTGTTTATTTTTTTGGCAATAAAACTCAAACATTTTCTTCTGCATCTGTGGAACCTGGATCAATTGTAGCAGAAATTCAATATTTTGTTCAATTTAACCCATCTAGCCCATACGAAATATTTTCATCCCCAGCGGGGTTAATTTTGTATATTCGAAATGCAAACAATCTTATTATTGGTAGAATTCGACTTTTAAGTGCAAAACTGGCAACAGGTTACACGCGGTTATATCTTGTCCAATATGATTATGATAATTATAATACATACCCATACTTGAGTAAATTTTTAGATCAAGATGTTACTTTGAACATACCTATTAATTTAGTTGTAAAGGGCGATGGGGCTATAACTACAACCATTACTACAACAACGACTACAACTCAACCGCCAAACAACTCGTTTTCTGTAGAGCTTGTAAATGAAATTGCAAATGCAACACTAAGCAAGACAAATGTATCGTCACCGCTTTTAAGTCCCGGTCAAGCTTTTACAATTCCATCTGTTTCCATATATCCAGATAAAGGATATGAAATTAAAGCAGAAAATGTATCTATTCTTAATAGATCTCCACCCCTGAATGCGTCAATTAATATATCGTATGTAAATGGCAAATATTATTATGACATTAACATGGATGGTATAATTCCAAATATTGGAGATAAAAACTATCAAAAATTAACTATACGCGGGAAAGCAACCCCAATTGTTACAACAACTACCAATGCTCCCGTAGTATCTACTACAACCACCACTGTCGCTCCCGCAACATCTACCACAACAACTACATCCACAACAACTACTGTTACCACAACCACAACAACCAGACCACCATCAAATATTTTTTCTGTAGAATTTATTGACGAGATTGAAAACGCAACGCTAAGTCATACAACGTTAGCGTCTTCTTTGTTACCAATTGGAGCCGGTTTTCAACTTGCATTAGTTTCTATATATCCAGACGATGGATATGAAATTAGACTAGAAAATCTATCAATTCTCAATGCGTTTGCACCGCTGAATGCAAGCCTTCAAACAGAATGTTTTGGTGGAAAATGTTACTATTATGTTTATGTATATGGAACAATCCCAAAAATCGGAGACAATAACTATCAAAAATTAACTATACGTGGCAAAGCAATACCTATACCTACTACAACTACTATTACAACAACAACGACAACAACAATTCCTCCAGAAAAAAACACTTTTTCTGTTCGTCTTACAAATATTATTCAAAACTGTAAATTAAACACGGAATCGCTAACATTAGAAAGCGAATTATCTGTTGGTAAGCGAGCTAGACTTGGTGAAATATTTTTAAGGCCAGATAATGGATATGGTTTTGATATTATACCAAGTGTTCATTGTTCTTTTCCAGTCGAGGCTGTACTTAACAAAACAATAATAAATGGAACTTTAACTTATAGTTATATCATATATGTGACAATTCCGCCAAAAAATGAAATTAATATTCAGACAGTTTCTTTCATTGGTACAGCCATTCCAACGACAACCACAAGTACGACAACTACTAAAGCTCCCACCACAACCACAACACGAAACCCACTGAACCCCTATATTACCACGACAATATTTCAGCCAATATATACCACATCAATGCCAACCATCATCACTACAACCACAATAAAACCACAAAATAACATCTTTACAAGAACAACAACAACAACTTTAGCACCAATTATTCCAACTGGTATTACAACGATTACAACAACTTCAACAACAACAAGGATACCAAAACCACCAGTAGGAACATATCAACTTCCAGTAAATAATGACACTAAAACTCCGGGTATTGTAAAATCCAATTTATTACCAACAATCGTAGCAAATTTTGAAGATCCTAATTTTAAAGTACGAGAAGATAATAAAACAAATGTTAGTAAAAACAGTCTTACGCCACCAAAAAAATAAACTATGGAAGACATAATAAATCAAGTAGATGAATTGGGAAATGTGGTAGCTGGCCCTAGTGGCACTATATCATTCTTAAGACCGGCGTATGATGGCACTTTAAAAACCCATGTTTATAAGCGCGTACCAAATAACTCAAATGGCCAAAATATATTATCTAATTCATCTCAAGTATCATATAATGCTTTAATATTTGGAGAATACATACACTATCTTCCAAATCAAAACGGCGGCCAAGGTCTTGTAGACACATCTCCATATGAAGTAAAAACCAGTATTACAATTTCACGAAATCTTGTTGTAGCTACATACAGTCCATATTAAGGATATATTATGACATTATTTATTCCACCATACCCACCAATAAACACGACTCCAGATCCAAATGGTGCTACAACTTCTACAACCACCACAACTACTACTACAACAACTACTACTACAACAACTACATCAACAACTACAACAACTACAACCACGACAGTTGATCCAAATTCATTATCTTTAACAGATCTTAGTGTTGCTGGCGGTACGTATCCAACATATGAACAACAAACATTTCTTGGCGCATCTATATCTAGTTTTAGTGTAAACGCTGGATTTGGTGATAGTAGTTCAACTCTTGGAATACAGCTTGTTGAAGATGAATATAATAAGTCTGATGGATCTGGCCTTGGTAGAGGTCAAGATGTATACCATAATGGCGTTAAAGATCAATTCATGCCACCGCCAGTTGGCAGTCCGGTATTTTTTAGTTTTGGGGCAAAAAGAGCTTCTGTTCAAGATGCATTCTTAAAACCATTTGATGATTTATATGATTTTACTTCATCTCAAGGTAATTATGCTAGAGATCATTTTACTTTTGGTGGGATATTACAAACATTCACTCAAAATAAAAGTTCAGCGGGAACACCAATATATTCAGCGCAAATTGTTGATCCAAGAGAAGTTTTATCAAATGTTCAGCTTATTCTTAATAATTACGCAGGCTCAACATATGGTGGACAAAATATACTTAATATTTTTGGATTCTTAGAATTTAATTCATCACAATATGAAAGTTATTACGGTGGATCAAATGCGTCTGTGTTAAAAAAAATCAAAAATAGTGATGGATCATACGGTTTTGTTGGAACAGACATGTATTATCCGCGAGGAATTCCATCTTCAAATACTTTATATCAAGATTCTGTAAAATTTGAATTTAATCAATCAGCAATTGGTACTTTTCCAACAAAATTCCCAATCACAGGAACTGGTAGATCTAGGAGATGTCAACAGGGTATACCGTATTACAGAATAGTGCAAGCTATAAATGCCATGTCTGGTTTTGACGGTCAAATGCCTCAAGAATATAAAGATGCTGGTTTTGGAGGATATATTAATTTTAGAGGGATGAATTATGTTGTTGATTTAACTGGTCTTCCTGTTTTACCACAGTTTTACTTTTTAGATTATGATCAGATAAATGTTTTAGATCTATGTTTAGAAATTTGTGAAATATTAAATTGGGAATTATTTGTAACTTTGCTTCCGGTAATAAATCATCCAGCTTGTCAAGCATTATACAACTACAATAATGGTAAAATTGCAGGAAACAAACCACAAGAAATAATTGCTGGCATTATCAAAGTAATCGCTATAGATAAATCGTCACCACCGTCATTAACTGCTATTAAGACATATTTAGACTCATTAACACTTCCTATTGAAAATAGAGATGTTGGATACGAGCTTGCAAACACTGTTACAGACAAGTTCTTGGTTGGTGCGCAAGAAGTTGATATGCATTATTTTACAACTAATACAGATAGAGACAAAACATCGCGCACAAGCGGATACCCACAGTGGTCATTAGAAGCTTCATTTGCACAACAAGTATTACCATATTATGGTATGCTTGGAAATAAAGCTGTAACAATACCAAAGGGTTTTGGATCATATCAGCAAATATTACTAGATTCAAGCACTCTTAATGCTAATGGTGTTGGAAACTATTACGTTGCCACAGAAATGGAATTGAGGGCGGCTGCAATATCCTTTGAAAGATGGTCAGAATTTTTAATGATGTATAATGAATTGTATATGGAGTCTGTTGAAAGTAATGATATAAGAGATATTGCTAGTATAAACAATACTGTAAATGAGTTTGCAGCCATTGGTATTAATATTCCAATAGAAGTATCCAGTAATTATGCGGTTACAGTTCCTAGATCGGTTTGGACATCCGACCAAAACGGATATGACGCAAATGGTATACCAAAAAGCCCATGCAATCCACCTTATGGTTATCCGTTGTATTATAAAAGAGCTACTCAAATTGGCATACCTCAAGCCGGTTTGGCAAATTTAACATCTATTGGCACTAAGTTATTTACTCAACTTACAGCACTCAGAAATACAACAAATGATAAAGAATTTGTTGGAGTATTAAATTCAATATCTAAAGAATTAGATAATAATGTCGCTGGAAAAAGCGAGGCAGAAAAAGAATTCTATCAATTTATCAAAACTTCATTAAATAGTGGAACTAGAAACATTGCTTTGATAGAAAAAATGCTTAACCAACTTGGACCCATAGTTGCTGGATCTCAAAGAACCGCCCAAAGAAATAATCAAAATGCGCACCGTGTTTACAACTTCTTAAAAAATATAGCAGATGAATGTTTAGGCAAAAAATTCTTAGTAAAAATTCCTAAGAGGGTTAATCCTAATTATAGCACAACAGTGTCTACCGTTGGTGTTGGCTCATCTATGGAAATCCGAAAAGGCCCATTTGGATTCATGAGAAGATCTATTAATAATGATCCATTGCATCGTGACAATCTTGACGATTTGCCAGATAGCAGTGGAATGAACAACTATCAATTGTCTGGCGGTTTAGATCCATATTATGGAGCATTAAAAATAAATTATAATCCAATAACAGAACAATATGAATCTAATTATACTCCAGATAATCAAGGTGGATATTATCCATTCGACTTATTAGCTTCAAGTGCTGGATCTAATTATGGTATAAATGCTGGACTTATACCACTGGACGCAACAAATTTTGTAAATGAAAATTCTAGAATTTCTGCTTATGTAAGATTTGACAATAGTGAACAACTATCATTTGATGGTATAAGCAAAGATAGTTTTACTCAACAGGTTATAAAGGCTGGATATTTTATTCCAGATATATCTTATCAATTAGAAAATTCTTCACGCACCGGAGACAAGTTTGATCCATCTTCGGCAGATTTAGCGCCTTCTGGATGTGTTGCTTTCGTAAAATGTGATGTTAGTGAAACATTATACATGCCACCAAAAAGCTCTGTTCGATCAATAAAAGTGCATGGAAGAGAAGTTCAATATACTACCACTCTTTCTATTCCAAATAAAATATTTGATCCAATAAAATGTACTAATAAAGATAGTTTTAGATATATTCAGAGATTATATAGTCCAATCCCCGGAGAGTCAGATTATTCATCAAATGTAAGAATTTTTGATATTATAAGTCAAGCCGTTGAAGCAACAACTACAACAACCTCGACTACAAATCCACCGAATTATGTTACAACAACGGCGGCACCAATAACAAATTCGAGCATTACCGTTGTTAATCCAAACTTTGAATTAGACACAGACAATGTTTACGCTTTGATCACGCTGCCAAATAGAATATTTCCAACAGTAACTTCAAGATATAGAGATAGCCTTAAAGAAAAAGTATTTCCAGCAAATTTAAAACACTTTTTACTTTTAGATACAGTCCAAGGTGTGGATGGTTTTGATGTTCCAGCATTACCAAGCGGAACACAAAGAGATATTCATAGCACATTGTCTTCTGAAGGTCTTGGCCCAGACGCTGAAGCCGCAATTGACAAAACTTTTGAGGGTCTTACATTTTCTTTACCGAATAAAATTACTGCCGCATCTCCGTCGCCAGTTTATCCAGATTTAGTGGCTATACCATTGAGATCATCTGAAAGATGCTATGGTCCTTGGTTATCATCTTATGTATCTACAGACCAAGTTGGTGGAAAATTAGAATTTGTTAAAGATGAGAATTTGGCACCTTGGAATTATAATGGATTTGATTTAATGAACGCTGTTGGACAAATGCATTCAGCGTTTGGTACTAGCGCTATGCTTGTTTCTGAAAGGGGTGGCTTTGTTGTTCCAGCGGCTCCAAGTGGAGTAGCCTTGGCAAGATCTCTTGGTAATGCAGGCCCATTAGTAACTAATATATCTGTAGATGTATCTCAAGCTGGAATAAAAACTACATATAAAATGGACTTGTATACAGCCAGTTTTGGAAAAATGCAAAAACAAAAATTAGATAATATTTCTAATATAAGTAGAAATAGACAAAAACAAAGAGACGAAAAAAATGCTTTAATTAGAAAAGGTATTGGTAAAAATCAATCAAATATTAATTATCAACAACTTTACAAAAATATTGAAAATTCTATGAGATATGATAGCATGAATACAGATCTAGTTACTGGAGGTTTAGCATCACAACCCGTAGATACTTCTGTTATTTCTGTTCTTCCACAAAATGTCAACTCGTTCTTAGTTGATGATGGAACAAACTTACAGGGCGGCGTTAATACGCAACTAAGCGAACGCCACATAGAAGCATCAATGATGTCTTCAAATCTACTTATACAAGGCATTGAATTTCTTAATCATAATGCTAAAATTTTTGGTTTTAAATTTTACAATTCTGCATCAACAAATTTAATCGAAGACAAATCACCAGCTTCTTTTGAAGATCATCCAAATATGTCTGTTGTAGCTAGAAATAATGTAGACATGATACAAGAAATGAATTCTCAGGGAATCGAAGGATCAGACAAACTTAGTTCATGGAGTTAACTATGGGATTTTTTCAAGGTAATATAGCAAATGCATATCATAATAATCATGTATTTATCATTCTAGATAAGCATTTTCAAGATTATGGTGTTGGCTCATTAACTAAAAGTGGCTATGAAGAGTTTGTCAAAACAAGTTTTGGAAAACAGGTTGTATTAAGTAGAACATCTTCAACAACCACCACAACCACAGCTTCTCCCGGAGGCGGCGGCGGTGGCGGCGGTTCTCCAACTATACCGGCCACTATAATGGACGCTCTAGATTTAACAGATATTATTGGGAAATATCATAAATATGATGGAAGTAAATATACAGAAACTTCTATATATCAAACAGAATTAATGTCATTAATAGATTATCATGAAAGTGGAAATGCTCAAATTGATACTAATAAAGATCCTTCAAAAGATCAACAAATCAAAGATATTAAAAATAGCCTTGAGGGATATGTTGGATTTAAAAATAGCGATGATAAACTTGTATTAAAATGTTATTTTAATGGAGTTGGAAAAGGAAAAAATGATAGAGTTGTAACACAAAAGGGTTCTCCGCTCATTACTGCAACACCTAGACTTCCTAGCGGAAGAAAAGTTTCATATAGAAATAGTCAAAACGCTAGGCTAGAGGTGGTTAATGGTTTTCCAAGCGTTGGAACTTTTGTTGATGCAACAAAGGGTGGAGATAATGATATTGACAATGTTGTAACTGGACCACTTAGATTAAGTTGGAATGAAGTCACTGGCTCTTGGGAATCTGCAAATCAACAAATAGCTAGATTACTTACTGATTTAGAACCAGCTAATATAGTCGGAGTAAATTTGACTGACGAAGATTTAAATAACGCGGCAAATACCACGTATTTTGATCCAAGTAGCGAAAAATATTTAGGGCAAAGAAAAACTGGAAAAGCTATGCCGTTATCTGTACAAAGCAGCAATCCAGATATGTTTGGACCAAATCTCATAAGGTGTGATGGTTCTAAAAGAGTAGAAGAAATAAGTGTGGTAAATAGATCTAATGACAGCTTTAAAGCTGGAGATATAGTTTTATGCTCATTTATTAGCGGTGAGTGGATAGTACAAAAATTTGGCTCTTTAGAAACTAAACCGCAGCCAACATCTATTGGTAGATGGGGTTTTACAAAATTAATTGCTAATTCAGATTGGTATTTTCGTGATACCGATGGCGCACTCACATTACCAGCGACATGTCAAGACCTGCTTAAAGCGAAGTTTTATGCTTCTCTTCTTGATGTTAATAGCGCAATGGAGGTAACTTTTTTCAGTAAGCAAGAAATATCTACATTAAATTCTGTAGGAACATTTACTGGAGTAGGTAGAAAACTAAATTATTACATTCAAACCACAAGCTTTGATAATAGTGGACCAACAAAGGGTGGCACAGGAACTCAAGATTTTTATTCAAGGATTAATGTTGAGCAGCCAGCATTTAATGATACAATTAGTTATTATCAAACTCCAATTTTTTGGGGTCCAGTTTTTCCAGACGGATATTCATCTAATGGTTATGCTAGAATGAAAGCTAATGCGAATTTTTTTTCTGGATGGAAACACACTGGAATATCAACAGCTTCTAGCGGCACACCAGAAGCTAATTCTGGAAATTATTTTTTTGCTAATAACACAATACATACAATTCAAGAGGTTCCAAACTTAAATGTTAACGACTCTAATTTCTTACAGCTTCCAGCAGATATAGCGACTAATGGAAAATATGGTGGAGATGGATTTCCAATTGAAGATACTCATAAAATAATACAAGCTATTAACAACTCAGACGCGGGTTTTGCACAATCAATCAATAACTTAATTAATAATCAAGGTTTTGCTTATTACTTAGGACAAATAAATTCACCGGCAGATATGTATGCATTGAAACCAGTAAATCCATTAAAATTACAATTTTCTCCACTTTGCGCAGAACTAGCTGGTTCTGATGATGCTAATAGCCCAAATTTATCGTCTGCATATCTTTTTGATAGAAATTTTCAGAAAAATGCAAGAGATGCTCTTAAAAATGAAACAAGATATGACGCCGTTGCCGGTGAGGCGATTCCAGCTACAACATCTCTTTTTGGAAATCTGTATACTAGACTAGCATCTTTTGGACTAAATAATCTTACAACTATTACTCCAGTTAAATGTGGTGGGGTTTATGAAAATGCTCTAATTGGCCAATTTCAAGGTATACCATATGATTGTTATATAAGTAAAACCCCATTAAATAAACCAAAAGCTTCAACTACTGTATTTCGTTCACCAGTTACAGCGTCAGAAGATGGAGCAAATTTGGTTGGAATTATTGCGGCTCGTAATTCTTTCACCAAGAACAAAGGTGGCACGTTTAATGTAAGCTTAAAGCAAATGTTTGGTATGTATGGTAATTTTCTTGGAAATGGTGCTGGAGGCAGCATAGCTGTTACCATATTAGGTTCAATTGGAGCATGGACAACAGACAATACTTCATCTTTTAAAGCTAGATATTCACCGATTTGGGGTTCTACTAATAGTGATAGTATAGATAGCTTTGGAACTACAGCGCTTCACTGTATGGTTTGGGATTATTGGCCAGAGCAGCAAACAATATTTATACCTCAATATTTTTCAGTTTTACATTTTAATCCGGGAGTACTTTTCAGCTATCCTAGAACAAGAGTTAGTGTATTTAGGCCAGAAACAACAGGCACAACAACTACGTCTGCGCCAGATGCATCAACAACTACGCCACCCCCTATAAACATAGATATTGCGGATTATGATGTAGATTTTAGAATTCCATCATATAATGCAAAATGGGGCGATGGTGGCTATGTTCCAGTAAGTGACGGCGCTGTGATAACTTTTTCTAATAAACTTGCTCCAGAATCAGACTGGAGAATAAACACAGTTAGAAGGGGGCAATTAGTTACCAATGAGGGATTTTTTTACTACAAATTAGTAATAGGTCTTAACAAAGATTCCGCCACCATAAATACTGCTGGACAAGGTTTTAGTGTTGGCGATAAAATAGATGCGGCAAAAGGAGTTGTTATTGAGGTAACTGCTGTTGATAGTAATGGTGGAATTTCTGGATTTAATTTTGCTATAGATACTTCCTTAGAAGGTAAAATTAAAGCAAATGTATCACTACCCAGAAAGCAGGGTGAAGGATTCAAACACACTGATTTTCAAAATCCATATAAACTTACTATCAAAAGTCCAACCAACAAACAGTCAGCAATTATTGAATTTACTAGCGGAAAAGCATACAAACAAATAAAGCAAGATGTAGGGCCAAAAATGAGAACACCAATCACTAGATTATCTAGCTCAAGCGGCGAAGGTACAGCTAGAGTAGAAGAAACTAAAAATACAACTTTGAATATTGAAGACAATACAGGATCTAAATATCCTAATAAATATGAGGCTTTTTACTTTTTCCACAACGATATTAGTCATACTTTTAATATGGCAGAAGTTGACTCCAATCCAAATTTTACCCAGTATATGACCATGACAATCAGTTAATTTTCGTGTATATTACTATGTAACCATACTTTAGGGAGATATTAGATGGCAGAAATCAAATTTTACGCCAACCTTCCCGGTGGCAATTCGCAGACTCTAATAGACCATACGCAAAATAGCGGTATTGGTTTTTATGGTAGTTCATTTGGCGTTTCTGTGCCAATTGGACAGGTCCAAAGCACAACATATGTTACAAATGCCAATGGAACAGCACAAGGTCTTGCTTTAAATAACACGCAGTATGCCAATGATAATGACAATAGAAATCAAGCTCCCGGCAAAGCTGTAGCAGACACAATTGGTTCTAGCCCAATTAATCTCAACAATCTCCCAAATCATCTATGCCCACTAAATGTAAGATTTACACATACTGAATCAGTACGTGTTCAAAACTGCAAGCTTAGAATATTTGATAGAAATGATATCAATAACCATGCTTCTGGAGTTGTAACCTACGTTTATGAGGCTCGACACCCACTAACAAGTCATACAGTTTCGAATTTGGCACATAAAGCTCCCGGAAGAACATCTGACACATGGGTTGTTTTTGATCCAACTCTAGCTATGGCGGATATGGCTTTTACTAATTCTCCCGGCACAAGCGGCTTAAATACTTTATCTACAGACACTTCACTAGACGCTTATTATGCCGATAACGGCGTTAATTCAACTAATTATAAGCTTGGTGCTGCCCATCGCTCTTTAAGGCATGATTGGTATGTAGCCCTAAGTTCTGAACCCATTACTATTGGAAGCAAGACCCAGTACGGTCTATATTTCTCTGTAGAATATCTATAATACGCTGTTTTAAATTATCAAAAAGTTAGGGGGTGGTTTTAGCCACCCCCATTTCTTTTTAATCTATAGGCCAAGCCAGTAGCCTAGTAATTGAAATTAAACAGTCTACACCTATAGTGTTGCCAGTATGAGGTATTTAATACTGGTTGGTATGGATAGCCCCAATATACCGTTTGTCGCACAGGTTGAGCAACATAAACAGGTGCTTGTACCGGCACTGGCACAGTCACCACAAAATATGGCGTATTATATACATACGTTTGAACTAGCACAGGTTGCTGCACAAATACATGACCATAATTTACTGGAATCAAGGTTTCATAACCATATCCAGTTGTTGCAAAAATAGCTAGAATAGCCGCTAAAATATACTTCATATATACTCCTTAGTTAGCCTGTTCAGTCTTCGGGTTCCACTTAACCCAGCCATTATCTGCTAGCCACTTGCCTTCGTTATCTTTACGCTTTGGGAATAACCCGCCGCCCTTCTTGTTTACTCCAAAAGCAAGCTTAGAACCACAAGAGTTACACTTTAGCTCGTAATACTGATTATCATCAACAGTCCTTACGATATACTTAATATCCTGACCCTTGCACTTTCCACAGGTATCTTCTTCGAAGACTTCTTGGAACTTATTAATCTCATTGAATAAGTCCCTGTGTGAATCTGCGTCAAATTCTGCTGTAATTCTGCCGTTTGATGTTGTATATGAAATCTTCATTTTCTCCACTCCTCTTGATACCCTTGAATAGATTCTGGAATTGAACTCTTATCACGCTGATAATCGTTTAGTCTATCGATAATATCGCTAGCTACCTTCTTAGATACTTTCTTTCCGCTATCCACGTTAAATTCCTTGAATAGCAAAACCCCATTGATATTAAGCTGCTTACACTTAACATCAATAAAATTACCTTGAGCATCACTCATTCTGCTCTGCTCATTATAGTCACCATCGCTACTTGGCTTTTGGCTAGAAATCTCACGAACAATCTTAGCCGTATCTTTCTTTGTAAGCTCTTCCGCAGCAACACCCTTAATCTTTAGTGCCTTTCGTAAAGCCCTAGCTTCTGCTCTTGTGCTAGCAATAGCCACAGCAAACGCACAGAACATGTCATCGGTATTGCCTTCCCAAGAGTCTGCTACTTCAGAATATCTTACCCCGTTAGCGAATTCTACTGAAAACACAACGGTTGCTCGTCCATGATGATCTTCTCGCTGTACTGGAAATACTTGCGTTGGTCCACTAAAAACAATTGTTCCAAGGACCAACTCAGCTACACGCCTCAAGCCAGCCACTAGTGGATGACCATCAACAAGCTCTGATTCATGAAACAGCGTCATAGCGTAATCATGCCACTCTGCCGACAACATTGATGGAACATCACTCATAATCACATCCTTTGGTGAAGTGTCTGTATTTGATGGTGTTTGCAACTCTACTCCGATAAAAAGATCTTCTTCTGTAGTATTCATATTTCTATCTCAATATACCTTTCTGATTTATCTGGAAACTTGGTTTTGATATTATTCAACAGCGTAATCAACTGATTTTTAAGATGCTCTTTAGCACTCAATGCAACAGTGTCCGACAGGTTCTTCACTCTGATTATAGCCCATCCCTTGCTCAAAATCAACCCCGTCTTGTGCGAGTCGGAACGAATTTGTTTTTGCAACTTTTCTTCTCCCCAAATCGGCAAAAAGTGTGATGGACCATCAATCTCAATAATCGTTTTTATCTCTGGTAAAGATATATCTATTTCTAGATTTTCATTTGCTATTAATTGCTTCTTATGAAAATCAACTTTATATCCTTCTTTAGTTAATTCTCGCTGAATAAACTTTTCGAGTTTTGATCCCTCTTTGCCAGCAATCTGAACACCCTTGATAGCCAATGCTAGGATACGATCCTTCTCAGACTCTTCCATATTATGCCATCTGCTTCTAGCTTTGTCAACCCTCTGATTGTACTCATACTCTCCCATATTTTCCCAATTTTTTCTTAAGCTCTCGCTTATTTTTAGTTTTTCTTCTTGTGTTCTGTGTAATCCTTGTGTTGGTATTTTTGCTGTACCTTTAATAATAGCATTCTTTTGAGCTTGACTCTTGTCTTTAATTTCAACCCCGTTCTTAATTAGAATTCTACGGATTTTATTTGGATAAGTATGTAGCATTTCTGCTATTTCATATGTGCTTTTATTTTCTTTGGTATATAAGTCTACAATCTGTTTCTGATTCATTTTATTTTGTCATTAGCTCAATGACACCCTCTAAGTTTTCAGAATGACCTATGCTACGTTTTCCAGTAATCCTGTAAAAATCATCTTCAAGCTCTTTTACCCTGCATATTGCTTGAATTTTTTCGTGTTCTACTATACTCAGTGTGGCAAAAACATTTTTATCCCCCCATCCATACCCAAAGTACATGTCTATATCATTAATGATATTTAGTGTTTTAATAGCGCATTCTACCGATAACATTAAAAGCTTTCCACGAAAGTTCCATAAGTCTGTAGAATTAAATATACCACAGCTTATCGGAGTATCTATTACGCCAATATTATCAAAAAAAATACTAGCATCAGATATTAAATTATTTTCTTTGCCCCTGTTGATCTCTTTAACGCATTGTTCTAGCAGAACCTTGTCGCCAAGATGTGGTAAATATATTCCTAAATTAATCATTATTTTCTTCCTCTCCAACCAGTTGTACATTGAAATTTAAACATAGCGGCGCATAGAAATAGAATCTTTCTAGTCCATGACCAACATCACCATCTGGTCTATAATATCTATCAAAAAAGTTTTCATGCAAACAATTGTGACATTTTTGCAATATGCTTCTTCTGATTAAAAATATATTTCCAGCAACGAAAACTAATGAATTTGGATCATGTATATTTTGAAGATCATTTTGTTTTACTAAAGCTCTCTGTAGCTCTCTAAGCCACACAAGCGTTTGTTTAGATTGTATGATTTTAATTCTTTCTTCTGGAGAACAACTATCACCTAAGTGATTTAATTGTTCTTCAGTCATTTGAATGAACGTATATTGTTCAGTTTTTGTAGCTATTAAACCAATTTTTTCTTGACTAGCTAAATGATTAATAGCTTCTGTGTGTTTTACCATGGGGGCTATTAGCTCATGCATCCAATCCATTTTACTTTCATGTTTGTCATGTGCATAAAAAATCCAGTCTGTTTCATCATTATTTTTCTTGAAAGACTTATAAAATCCATATTGGTCGTTGCCTCTGTTTTCATTTTCTACAACAATAACTTCTTTAAAAAGCTCTTTTGCCACCTTTATTATATCATCATTATTCTCATTGCCCGTTACTACAGATATGTATACTTTTCCATCCCATCCTTTTCTTATTGCGTTAAGAAGAGATATTGATGGCTCTTTATAATACAGGTGAAGGTGTACCGAAAAAAGGTTACTATCAAGCATTTTGTTTTACTTTCTGTGGCAATTGAGATAATAAGGTTTTTGTTCTATTAATTGATGAATGTTTATCTATTACATATTTTTTTAAATCTGTAAAATCTATCAATTTATTAGGATTATTGTAATTTAATCCATTGCCAACCTTTAGAATTAAATCAATGATTTCATCAGCTTTTTTAGATTGATCTTCATCTACTATATCGTAATAAACCTTTTTACCATGATAAATAGCATCAAAAAAGCATTGAGACAAATTTTCTTGTATATCTGTAAATATTATCTCATCATATTTTGAATAAATCGATGCCAACATGGTAATTGGTAGATAAAAGTCTACGCTATCTTTTAGCTGTGGATTATTTGATATAACATGAAATGTGCCATCATAGTTTCTAATCTTTGTAACCTTATTCACAATAATGGCTTTTTGAATATTGTAGTCTATTTTAAGAGATGGCTGCAAATTAATATCGACACCATTTCTAATCTGAACCAACCTAGTTCTTATTTTATTTGATACGTTTGAAGAAGTAAAGAAGAAATGACAATTAACGCCACTCTTTTTTATTGCCCCATCTATAGATTGAATATCATCATCAGAAATTCCATCCACACAAACTATTAACTTTATATCTTTATCTGGATTTTGCTTGATGTATAATAAAGCGTCTTTTGAAAGTTTTTGGGCGGAACATAAGTAAACATCTGGCTCAATAGTGTCAAACGAGTCGAAGAGACTCATGTTATTTTGTCTAATTAATGCAGAATGTTCTTCATAATTATTTATATGTTGATGAAAATACAATGCCTGCGTTGAATCATAACCGGCATAATTCTCTATTAAAAATTTCATATTTCTTCCTTTAGCTGATGATAAATCTTCAAATTATTTATCTTGTGTAGACTGTATTCATTAATAATTCTTTTTAGTGTATGCTTGGTTTGTATTAGGTCATTCAATGCTTCAAACACAAATTTGCTTTTGTCAAAAGATGTTAGTATTCTTCTTAATGATTCTATGGACTCATGGTTTTGTAAAAAACAAATCTCAGACCAAGTATGATTTGCACCAAAAGAAAAATGCTCAATGATACCATGCTCATTTACGTTTACGCCAACCTCTAAATTATCCTGTTTACAAATCTCAGTAAAAACGCTTGATTCATTTAGGTTTATTTGTTCTAGTGTTTGATGCGTAAAATACAAACTGCCATCACAAATAAGAATACGATCATTATTAGTATTATTTAGCGATAATCTAGCGCTTTCACAAGAATTTGAGCTAGAAAATATTTGATTTTCTACTATCCTTATATTACTGTTTTTATACTTTTGCTTTATATATTTGCATACTTTATCAGCATCAAATCCAGCACATACTATAATCTCATAATTGCTAAACACCTTTTTTATAGCATCTATTTGTAGATCTATTAATCTCTTATTCTTAAATGAAATTAATGAAGCTGGACCATAAGATTTCATTCTATATCCGGGATTATCGCATAATAATATTACTGTAACTAAAGGTTTCGCATCAGCTACTTTAGAAGCCTTTGGTGATGTAATAAATTTGTTCTTCGAAATCATGATACATTTTTAGACCTTGTTGCCCCTAATTCATATGATACGCCACCAAGCATTATAGTATTAACAGTGAAGTTATTAGCCTCTAGTAAATTGACAATATCTCTATGATCATGAATAGACTTGATATTCTCAATTACACTGCTACCTTCTTCAGAGTTTATTAACTCATTAAGAATTGCATGAGATAGTGATAGCGAGCTAACTCCTTTTAAGAGTATATTCCCATTTATTCTTACCTTTTTTAGTAGAGTGAGTAAAAATTCTATTGATTCATTATATTTGAAAGAATTAATGACATCTAATACCAAAAGCTCAGTACAAGAATTATCCACAATCTTGCCAAGATCTTGCTTAATATTGTCGCTAATTTTTAGAGCAATAAACCCATCTATAGACTCATTGTCGTTGTTAACAATCTGTATTTTCATAGTGTTGATACCTCATAAATATTATCAAAGACTGAATTCCATTTGTCGATAAAAGCTTGTTCAGAAAATTTCTCTAGTATTGTTTTTCTAGCATTATTGCCTAGAGTTTCCCTGAGATCATCATTATTCAAAATTTCAACTAGATATTTCTTAAGCTCATCTTTATCGTTGGTAATAAATCCATTGACGCCATTTTTAATGATCTCTGGCATCATGCTAGCGTTGACAGTAACTACAGCACACCCACACGACATTGCTTCAAGTAATGACATAGGAATTGGGGTTGTTGATGTATTAAAATATACTTGACATTTGTTATATTCTTCAACTAGCTCATCGATAGATGAAGCTGATTTGGATAAACCCTCTGTCTCTCCAACAACTCTGCTATCAAGTCCATCGGTTAATTCACACCATAGGTCATAATGAAGACAGTAATTTCTTTTGATGAAATCGTTTGCAACCGTCAAGACATACTTATTTTTTTTAATATTTTTTGGACTAAATAAGTTACTATCAATCCCATGATGAATTACTAAAGAGTTGGCGTTGATGTTCCAAGAGTTTTGTGAAAACTCAGATATAAAAACATTAACATTTCCGTACATACTTCTTAATACTTCTAGTTGATTTTCTGAAAGTTCTGGTGGCAAAGTGTGATCCAATACGATCATTGGAAGCTGCAAACTTCTATTAATATTAGAAGCAATTTCATACTGCCAATATCTACTTTGCACCAAGATGAAATCATAATTCAAAAATTCACATATCTTGTTTTCTGGTAGCATATGATAGTTTATAGGGATCGGGGTCTGACCCTCATTCCACTTTTTTGCATCCTTAATATTTAGAGCATAAAAATTATGTCCAGTTTTTGCTAACTGTGTTTCGTATCTTTCATGTGTTGGGAATGTTAAGATGTTATATATCTTATTATCAACTTCCCTATTAGCTAAATCTATAATTCTTTTTACTTTACTCATCTAGAACATCCTTTATTTTCTTAGCTATATTTTGATAACTAAACTTTTCTGCTGTTTTTAATCCGATAGATCTATCTATCTTGTGAGAATTTTCGTAGTAAAACCTCATAGCTTTTTTGGCTAATTGTTCGCTTGGTTGAAACCAGTTTTCTCTACCTGTAAAAATATCGCCAAAAGCTGGATCATTCTGAGAACAGACAGAGTATACCCCATCAATTAAAGAGCCGGTATTAATATCATTAGCGTCTATAAATTCTTTTGGTCCACCTTCATTGCTACATATGGGAGTTTTACCATAGCACATTGATTCAAACGCTGGTATAGACCAGCCTTCGCCATGAGAAAGACCAACAAAACAATCACATGTATTATGTAAACTATGTATAACATCATCTCCAGCATCTGCTGTTATTACTATCTCTGATGGATAGTGTTCTAGCTTCTTATGAATTCTTAACTGAGATTTTATCTGCTGAGAAAACTTCACGAAAGCATCATGCAATTGCTTTGGTTGTACGCCATACTTTCTTATTTTAATAACTAGACTTACTGGCTCACCATTACAAAACTCACTATTAAATGCCCTTATAATTCCTGCTAAATTCTTTCTATCATTTAGATCGCCAATATAATAAAACTTGAACTTATTGTTAGCACTATAAAGATTTATTTTTGGCCTGTCTTTATAATTTGATAGATCAAAAGCGTATGGAACAACTTCAACATTTTTAAAACCATCCGTAGTTAGCCTTAGTTTATTATCAGAATTTGGAACCCAAATTTGATCAACGTTTGCTAGAAATGTAAACCAAGATGTGTGTTTTATACTATCTGTCTCGCTAACAAAAACGCCGATATTTTTTTTGAATTTTTTAGTCCCAATCATATGATGAGGAAGAAGATGCTGTATGCAAACATCAACCCCAGTTAAAGGTTTAGATTCTAATTCATGTATTCTCTCTGGTACGGGATGCTCAGTAGATGTTAACTGTACATTCCTACAAACTACATCAAAACCATTTTGATCTAAAGCTAAGATATAATCTAGAGCAGCCCTAGACCACCCACTACCCTCTTTGTAATGTGCTATATACAATATTTTCATGATAGACCAAACGCCTCCGCTCTTTTTTGTTCCCAATTATTTCTTCTATGACACAAAGCAGCCATATGTTCATACGCCATATCAAAATTAAATGGGTTCCTTATGTTTTTAGCATCAAAATTTGCAGAACTTTCATTGAAATACATTCCACCGGTTGTTGCGGTAGAGCATCTATACATTAAATCTCTTGTTAATCTAGCGTGCATAAAAGAATTAACTTTTTCTGGTTCACAGAGAACATCTGTTATTAGCCACTTGGATAACTCTTCATGGGAAATACCTTCTGGAAGCTGCCGTGGTTTTGGCTTTGGATAATTAATACGAGGAAAAGACTTCCAAGTTTTTTCTTCTGGCTGAATCTCAACACTATCAAAATAGTTTTCCCACATTGATCCAGTTTTATCCCATTGGAAATGTTCTAAAAATGCCTGTCTTGTATTAAATCCCATTCTTTTTCTTAGATTTTTTGGTTGCTGGAAAAACTCAAATAGCTTTTGTGCAGCTAATTCATTGTCTGGAACTGCTCTAAAACATCCTGTTTCAAGCTCTTTGTATAGAGCCTTTGGCTTAATTGGAATACCGCCAAGTTGCCTTAGTACACTTTCCATCGCTGAATAATCAGTACCCATTACTGGAACTGCACAGGCAGCAGCCTCAACTTGTGGCAATCCAAAACCTTCACAGTTAGCATACTGAACATATATGTCAAATAGATTTATAATTACTGAAAGATCTTCATAGCTAAGTCCAGTTTTTACATTTGACATTGCACAGTTATACTTTCCAGTAAATGGAGACTGTGCTATAGCTCCTCTAAATCTAGATGGAAATGGCTTTCCAGTATCTGGACAAACATATGTAAACATAACATGAGAAGACAACTCATATTGTTGTAGTAATTCTGGAAAGTCCCAGCCCATGTCTGGATAACTAGTATGACAATATAGTATATACTTATGCTTGTCTTCAACTTTATCTAATAGCATTCTAAATGCAGCAAATAAATCTGGATATAATTTGCGTCTTTGATTACGCATAACTGTTCCGATAATATTTGTATCTGGATCTATATTAAAATATTCTCTTAGGCTATCTGTATTTTGAATTGGTTGATAAGCAGCATGAGCAGAAGGTGGTGCGCTTCCTAAGTAATTAATTAATCCACCAGATTGTTTTTTGAGAACTTCTCCAGCCCAATCTGAATAAGTAAAACATGCATCAGCAGATTGATATGTTGCTATCCACTGCCTTGCTTGCGGTGCAGCATCAACAGTTGGCATAATAGCCCACTTAAAAAAGTTTCTATATGGAGATCTTTCAGCAAAATCTAACATCCAGAAGTCTCTAATATCACAAACTATATCTGGACGAAAATCTAGACATACACCTTCAAAAGCATATTCTCCAAACTGATTTGTTGGAATAGAGGCATATCTTTGTTTTTCTTCGTCGCTAGCTTCTTTTGGCGGTGTTACACCATAAAAACGCCAAGGAATAGATCTAGCTCTTGGATCATTTCTTTCGCCATATGCAGCTAGCTCTGCCAACTCATATTTACCTGTTCCATGCAAATAATTCAATACTTCTCTAGTATATGTTGCATATCCAGTATTGAGAAACGTTGCTTCGCTGCAAAATAGAATCCTTTTCTTTCTCATTATTAATCCTCAAAATCTTGGTTGCAAAGATCGAATTCATTGATTCTAAAAACTATTCCACGATTTTCTTTGGAAATATTTTTAGCAGATGCTATAACTGTAATCTTGGTTCCTTTGGTTGCAAATTTTTCTAAAGTTTCAGCACCAGTATGCCAAGCTTCGCATCTTAAAAAAGTTGGCGTTCTACTCTTCTCGCCAGTGCTTTTGGTTCTTCTATAAGTATAGACTACTATCGTAAATTCCGCCAACACCACATTGTCTATTATAGAAATTTTTGGGTTTTCTACTAGATAACCCGTAAATGAACAGATATTCATATCTTCTCCAATCTTTGTATATTAGCTGATACAAGCCAAAAAGACAACTCAAATTTCATGAATCTTGTTGACAATAAACGCATTGTCTTGACCTGTTACAGATCCACAAAAAATTAGATTGTTACCTTCGTATAATACATATCTATATTTCTCTTTTACTTGAGGAAACACAATCACGCTATCAAGCATACATGATTCATCTTCTATGGTTAGAAATGACATGATTTGCCCCTTTGATTCGCCCTTGGTTATCGTATAATCTGATAACCTTTGTATATTTGCCACAACACACAAATCCTTACCCTTTTTACCATTGATAATTTCTTTGCAAGTAGTGTTTGCGGCAGAGCTATCAGATGTTTCAATTCTAGACAATGTTACCGGACAACCTAAGAACTTTGTTTCTTGATCAATAATCCAGCCTGCATCATCTTCAAGATCGTATGGTGGATCAATAAGTAGCTGTATCTCATTTGTAATAGCCTGTTTTCTGTCAACTTTGCTTGTGCCACCGCCCTCTTTTTTAGTTGGTGCCAAGTCTTTAAGGCACTCTACGAATGATGTCCACTTTTTAGCTTCGTAGTTGTTTGATATCCAAGTCTGTTCAGCCTTTGTTAAAGTCTTAAATATATCATAATCATACAATGCTTTATTGCGAGATACTTTTTCCTTAAAGCCCCTAAAAAATCCAACAGACGCTAAAGCTTTAAAAGATGTAGAATTAACATATGGACTAAAAAATACAAGAACATCTAACCAAGAAAAAGATGATATTTTTTTTCCAGATGCTTGCTCTGCTAGTTTTATAGCTTCTTCAAGAGCATCGCCGGTTTTGCCAGTTAATGACTTTATATCCTTTACACCAAAATAAATCTTATTGTTTTCCCTAAGAACAAACTTGTTACTAAAATTTGTAATATTTGGAGTTCTTAATTGAATGTCAAATAATTTTGCCTCTGAGATAAGCTCATATATTTCTCTATGTGGATCTTGCTTTTCATTTGCATAGTGTAGATACGATAGAAAAAACTGAGGAGTGTAATGCGCTTTATAATATGCACTCCAATACGAACACATTGCATATGAAACGCTATGAGATTTATTAAAAGCATATCGTGCAGACTTTTCGATCCATCCAAAGATTTGCTCTGCTTCTTCTTTAGTAACTATTCCAACTTTTTGAGAACCCTCTATAAATGACTTCTTTACTTCATTCATGAGGTCGGCCTTTTTCTTACCGATTGCCTTGCGTAAAACGTCAGCCTCTTGAAGATTAAATCCAGCAACTTTTTGTGCAATACGCATTGACTGCTCTTGGTACACAAGCACACCATATGTTGGCTTTAATATTTCTTCTAGAGATTCATGCAAATAAGTTACTTCTTCTCTACCATGCTTTCTATCAACATAGTGCTGCGTCATGCTCTTGCCATCGACAAATGCTTTAAGAGTTCCCGGCCTAATGATAGCAATCAATGCTGATAGCTCTTCTAGATTTGTCGGAGCTAGTTTTTTAGACCATGATTTCCCAAGGTTACTTTCTAGCTGAAAGATCCCTTTGGTCTTGCCTTCAGCAAACAATCCCCAAGTCTTTTTGCAGTTATAATCAATATTTACATTATTTGACATATAATCCACCGTTGGCAAACGCATTTTCAAAAGTAATATTCTGATACACGGACCTATGTGTTTTTAATAGCTTGATGAATATATTAGCCTCATCTTTAACGTCTTGCAAAGCGTCGTGAGCATTTTCTTTACTTAGTCCCATTCTTTGCCTCAGTGAATCCATGCTAATAGACTTAACACTTGGATCACCTTCTGTCCATAGAAAGACATTATCCATTATATCCACCTTGTACACCTTGCTAAATAGCTTTTGATGTTCTTTATCCTTATCCCAAGGGCCAAATTCCTTGCATAACCTATTCACAATAATTAAGTCGAAACCTACAATGTTAAATCCAACTGGAATTGGAGCATAAAAAGAATCACCCTTCCAGTTATACTGATCAACAAACTTTGTAAACTTAGACCACACTGACTTCAGAGATGGAGCATTAGCAAGACCCTCTCTTGTTTTTCCTGTAATTTTTAAAGCCTCATCTTCTAGTGGATCAAACCCAGCGGCAATAGCTAACTCATCCTCAAATATGGGCTTAATCTCACTATTAAATTGACCCTTAACAGATAGATTGCGACCATCAATAGCTAATGCTGCAATTTGTGTTGGCTGAGTTCTGTGAGGATTCCTACTTCCCGTTTCAAAATCGAACACGACAAAATCTCTATTTGCCATTCTGTTTCTCCAATAAATTGTTATAATTAACTACGCTTTTGCATAATTCAAAAAAATCTTCAATTGTCAAATCCATTTTAATTTGATTTATTTTCTTATGTACCCATTGCACGTTTCCTTCAATGTAGCCCTTTGTATTATCTATTCTATCTAGTGATGCTGTCGATTTATTTGCAGTTTTTCTTGTTTGTGGAAAAAATATTGGCACTCCAGTTACAGCGCATTTTTTACCTTGCTTTTCATATAGACTCCAAGCATATTCAACTGAAATAGACATTTCTAAATTTCTTTTATCGGCACCTTTAATTATACTACTCCAATAACTTTGTTGGATATTTTCATAACCGCGATAGTTTGCACGATCTTTTCCACGCTTTCTTGCTTCACACCCGCAGCTTTTTGTATTACCACTTGTTAAAGAGTGGCACACAATGACAATTGTATTACCACAATCACAAACACATTCAATCATATTATGAGAATAATCGTCCTGACCAACAACCTTTTTACCCGTTAATATTCCAAATCTTTTACCAATATATCTTTCTTCTGGCTTTCTCCTTAATCCATATTTTTTAGCGTACTGCGAAACGCAAGCCTCGCTAATGCCCAGTTCTTGTGATATTTCTCTTTGGCTCTTATTTTCTAAATGAAGCATTTGCTTTAATTTTTCATGAGTAATCATGGTTAATCTCCAGTGGGTGTAAAGTTTGACGTAATACTATACACAAGTTTTCTGGATATACATCAATTTATCCAAGAGCGTAATTCCTAAAATATCAAATTTGACATGACCTAGACTTTCAAGGTCTGACATTTCAAGTCCTGCAATCTTTTCAGTCGATCCACGCTGCTTTACCATTGGGCAAACCGTATTCAATCTTTTAGCAGAGATAACAACACCGGCAGCATGTTTTCCCTGCGTTTTAAATGTACCCTCAATCTTTATGGCTTGCTCAAAATATTCGGCATAGTTTCCTTCTAGTTTTCCATCATCATTGATATAGCAAAAATCTCTCAAGTCACTTGACCTATTAATTAATGCCCACCTAATAATAGATCTTTCTTCGTCATCCATATCTGCAAGCTGATCTGAGATTTCAGCTTCGTTTGGTACGCTTTTGGTTATAGCGTTCATTTCACTAAAAGAACAAGCTTCATTAACTCGTAACACTTCTTTAATTGCGCTTCTGCCGCGTAATCTGCCGAATGTAATCATTTGGCTAACGTGGTCGTGTCCATACTTGTCCTTCAGATAAGCTATAACTTCATCCCTCTTGTTACCGGGAACGTCCATATCAATATCTGGCAAAGAAATATGATCTTCACTATTTCTACCGGCATTATAAAAACGTGCAAACAGAAGATCAAACTCTAGTGGATCAATCTTTGTAATTCCAATTAGATAAGATATTAAACATCCAGCAGCAGAACCTCTGCCGGGACCACAAAGCCAACCTTGACTTTCGCAATAATGTATAATATCATGAACGATTAGAAAATATCCGAACAGGTTAGCACCCTTAATAACGTCAAACTCTTCTTTAAATCTATCTAGATATTTCTGCTTGTCTTCTGGCTTAGAAACTTTATCATTATCGATTAATAGATTCTTCCATCCAATGCGACAAAGTTCCTTAAGATAGTCTTCTTCTGACTGATTGTTTGGGCAAGCAAACTTTGGAAGATTTGGCTTACTTAAAATATCATAGTCTTCGCACTGATTGTAAATCTCTTCTAGCTTAGTTGTTTCTAGTCCCTTAGATTCTTCTTTATCTAGTAGATAAAACTTATCAAATAGGAAATAATCTAGCTTGTCTGCATGATTATCCATGAGTAAGCTGGCGTTTTTTTCTTGCTTAATAGCCTTATTAATTTTTGGTAGGGTTGTTTTCATGTCTGAACATAGAAGTATTCTATGCAGCTTTGCGTCCTCTTTATTTGCATAATAACTATCTGGCATAGACTTACTTGCAACATTTGATATTTTAATGAGATTTTTTCTATCAAAGATCTTACTAAATAAATCTTCTGATAAATCACCACTCTCATCTATAGATGACACTAATTCAATTAGGTCATGCCATCCAGACTTGTTCTTAGCAAAAACTTTGAACTTATCAAAAGAACAGCCAATTATAGGCTTTATGCCAGCACTTTTGCAGGCTTTGTAAAAAGATATAGCGCCAGATATTGTCTTATAGTCACAAATACCACAGGCTGGATAACCGTTTTCTTTGCATTTATCAGCCAATTCTTCTGGCTTAGAAAAACCTTTTAGCAAACTATAATGAGTATAGTTATTCAGAGGAAACCAGTTCAACATATACTTTCCTTGTCAATTCAATGTGTATGCAGTAGCTATCAAACTATTATACCGTCCAACCAACAAAAATGCCGACAGGCAATTATACCTGTAGCGTTAGGAAGTTGTCAAGACCCATTTGCTCAATAAGCTTCAACATTCCTTCATAAAGCTCAATTCCATCCTCTGAGCCTTGTAGCAAAGTAATCATTACGTTAGCCGTTAATTCATCGCCAACGCTCCTAGCTGCCACGATTGTAGCTCTTTCAGCAGCAGAGGCTTGGCGAACCGAATCAAGGTTGTAGTTAATCATTGCTAAAATATCATGCCTAGTCCATACTGGCGGCGATACTGTTAGCGGTTGATAGTCAGCGTCGAAAAACTCTAATCTACCAAGATTAATCATAGCATGTTGATGCTCTTGTAGTGCATCTTCTTTAAAAATTGCCGCAAGCTTCTTATAGCCCCAGCGATCAAGATGTACAGCTTGTGCAGACATAACGGTTGTTTGCTGCCAGTGAATGTTTAGTGATTTTTTAAGTAGCTCAATTACGGTATCGCTAGAATATCCAGCAACATCTTGAGACTGCGATTGTAATAAACTTTCTATTGATTGTTTTGTCATGTTATTTATTCCTTATTTGAATTATGTTTACCAACTCTTGCAGGCCCAATATCTAGCCTTCCACTTTGGACCGGGATTGTCACAGTTATGCCTAGCTCTAAAGCTCTTTCTTCGCTCTGGAATGTTCTTTTTGATCTTCATATTTGGATCACCAAATCGAACAATAACAACATTTCCGCTTTCATTCTTAACATATACTGCAAACTTCTTTGGGCCATTTGATGTTCTAAATGGCTTATTCAAAGTTACTTTGCGACCTTGATATTCAGAAGCATCTGCACTATCTTCTTCATATTTACCCGGCTCATAATACTTAACAAAGTCGTATACATTCTGAACATATATTTCAGCCTTGGAGATCATGTCTTTTGTCCAATCCTGAAATTCTACAGGTATTTGCATTGTTTGCATTTTAGCAACTACTTCCATAAGCTGGTCGTGCATTTTCATTATTTGTTCAATAGCCATTTCGCTATCACCAGACTGAGCTTTTTTAAATGCATCTTTATCTGGTCTATCTGGATCTCCCGGCTTTGCTGGCTTATAGTTTTTGCCTTCTCGTTCCTTCTTCTTTCTGATGTTTTCCCACAACCCCGGTTTCTCTCCAGCAACATCCCATTCCTCCGTTTCTTCGCCAAAATCTTCATATTCTGCTTGTGTTGGGATGTAAAAATTATCCTCATTAATATCTTCTTCATATCCATAGACTTCTACTTGCATTTTGAAATCAGCAGCTTCTACGCAATCGCACTCTGATGTTGCCTGCTGCATACAAATAGCCGCTCTTTGTTGTTCACTCTTATATTCATCACGCATTTTTGCGTCACTCATGCATCTACTCATGAATGAGTTTTTATCTTCATTTTTATCTCTTGATGGAATTGGCATTATATTCTCCTATAAGTATTTTGCTGACGCACATTTTTTACAAATAGTCTCATAAGACTCTTTGATTTTATTTATATGATCTTCTTTACCCCAAAAATCTTTTAATTCTTGTGTTTTGAAATCTCCAAACTTTATTTCCATAGTGTAGTCATTGCAACACAGAAAACATTCACCGTGAGCATTGACATGTACCCAACCAACTGGTCTTCCGCCAGTTTCATATGAGTTCATACATCCAATAACTTGTTTATTTCCGTTATATCGATCTATTGCATTTTTATTAGTAATTACGTCTGCAATATATCCAGCACGATCAATTAAATGGAATACTTTAAATACATTTGCTTGTGGAAACATAGACTTTGCTATTTCTACTTGCCTATCATTTTCTTCATCTGTTAAGTCTTCTGGAAAATTTGGACCTTTGTCAAGCCAATTATTTTCTTTATTCCACCCATTTACTTGAATAGATAGTTTCATTGGATGATGATCTATAAAGTATTTTATATTGGTCACTAACTGTGGAAATAGTTTTTCAGATAGGTTAACACGTTTTGACCATAATTCAGGCTCAAAACATGGAACATTTAAACAAACGCCAGAAAGAACATCTTGATATTCTACTAATAAATCTGTTTTTTTTGGTGTTAGAGTTGTTCCATTGGATAATACCATAAAAATAAAATTGTATTTTCTACACAGTTTTAGCAAATCCTCAAAATACTTGTACATAAGTATTTCATTATAATGCGCTGTATAGAATCCGTTGAAACCCATATCAACTAAACCGTCTGGTCTTCTTTCAGATACAATATTTGCAAATATTTTCTCAAGAAGATCTACTGGCATTTGCCCTTGAGATTCTTTTGGGTTTCCTAAATATTTAACTGGGCAAAACCAGCATCCAGCATTACATAGACCATTGGGGTCTAGTTGCATATCTCTGATCTTATATTTAGAAAAAGAATCTTTGATGATTGGCAACAAATCAATCATGACAAAACCTCATTAATAGCTAGATGTAAAATATTATCTATACTATTTGGTGGTATCTTATTCTTAAAATGTTCGTAAGTATCACGAATCATTTTATGTTCTGGATCTTGTGTTAGCTCTAGCCATCCAACAAAATAGTTCCAAATTCTATCTTCTAACACAAGTGGATATTTTACACCATTTGGTCTACCAAATCTGTGCGTCCACTTAAATTGTGGCAAGCATATAGCTTTACCACCATTGAGTCTGAATTTTTCATGTATATATCCTTCTTCGCCACCAAAACCCTTGAAGCTCTTATTAAATCCTCTCCAGTTCTTGGTTTCACAAGAAAACGTACCAAGACCCATCATTGGGATCTCAAATGGTTTTCCTAACTCGTATGCCTCTTTATTAGAACCCCAAATGCCATACATATCTCCACGCCACACGGGATCAAACTGCGTAGAATAATTAATTTGATCATCATACAACATTGGACCCTGCACTATATCCTTACAGTCTGGATTTTGTGAATAATAATCCAATAGAGCATTTATGCTATTTGGAGCTAAAAGAACGTGGCAATCTAATGATATTGTATATTTGCCATTCGCATTTACAAAAATTTCATTTCTTACTGCTGTGCTTGTTTTGTTTTCATATGGGATATATCTACCTCTGCCGCTCATCCAATGGGTCAAATCACGAACTAAAGAAGCGTGTTGACCATGTGGATTGTTATCTATAATCAATATTTCGTAATCTATATTTTTAAGAATATCATGATATAGCATTAATGCTTGTGTTGTAAAATAAACACCATCATAATCGTCATATGTCGCCATGCCAATAGTTAACAATTTGTCGTTCATATTAATGTCCTTTTTTAACCCGGAGCAGAATAAAAACCGATATCAAAACCATCCCTAGTACAATGCTCAATGGTCTTTTCCATACCATTCTTCTTAAGGTGGTCCTCTATGTACATACACATATTAGTATCAGTATCGGGCCACTTATTTTTGCAATAGTGGCACAATTTGGTGCATTTCCAGCTACTTCTGTCAACAGAAATGGGTTTTGGAGTATCATTTTGCTTAATATGTTGATATTTCTCTTTCAGCATGTTAAGAAACTTTGTATGGTCTGATTTATCAAAACACATGGAGAATGGTCCTCCATCCTTAATGAAAAATATAGACATAATAGTTTGGTGATACTGTGGAAATAGCTTTGATATAGCATAGTTATATAGTAGCAACTGGGGGTCTGAGCATAGCTTTTCATACGTTTTTTCTTCTCCGGTGGCCCAATCTAGTCTTTTACCTGTCTTCCAATCTATTACTTCAATAATACCCTCTTGCGTTTCAGTTACTAGGTCTATTGTTCCCTTGATAGCAAGCTGACCGTTTACAATGTTTCCATCTGGCATTTTATAAGTATACTTAGCCCAATCTTCTTCAATTGGTATATCGAAATGTGGCTCTGCTGCAATAATCTTTCTATTTCTAGGGTCAAACTGTCCATCATTATATTTCAATGTATTCCAAACTAATTCGCCACAGTTGCCATTATCTGCTTTAGAAAATGAATGTGCAGAGTCTTTGGTGTAGAAATGAAAGCTTCTTTTGATTAAATCATCAACTAATGCCTTTGTAAACAACTCTGTTTTTTTGATGTCTATTTTCCCTACGGCATCATCTTCAACTACAAGCTTTAGTTTTTTAGGATTATCTTGCATCTCCTTTTTTAGTTTGGCAAGAACTTCCATTACTTTATGTACTATAGTTCCTAGTTCAGCCTTTTTCCCACTAGCTGGTTGATGACCAAGAACATACGTAATAAAATATTGCATTTGGCAATATGAATAATTGTTGTAACTAGATGATCTTATATATGTTACTAGCATTATATGCTCCAAACTGTGTTAATAGACTCTAGCTTAGAGCAAAAATCGGTCATACTTATATCACGGTTATCAATTACATGATCAAAAACTGACCAATCAAATTTATCTTCATCAAGTGCAGTTTCACACTCTATTGTAGACTTAAATATATCTCTTTGCAATCTGATAACAATTCCACCATTATCCTTAATTGCTTCCACCTCATTTGGAAACCTAACATCTGGTATAATAGCAATCTCAGAACTTTCAGCTACTATTTTGTTAATAGTGGCCTTTACCCAAGCGTCTGATCTGATCTTACGAACAATCTTTGTACCAAAGTATTCTAAAAATTCTCTATTTGTCATCTTTCCAGTTTTACCCTCTGGTGTTGGCAAGTCTTCCCACAGAAGATTTGTTTTCATATTCTTCTGCTTGTCCGTGCCATATAACTGCTGTAAATTCAAACCAAATAAAGAGGCCGATATTTCCTTAAGAGCGTCTGCAAAATGGTACACCTTAATAAAAGGCCACATTTCCTTCTCAGCATACTCAACGAATTCCGCATCTTTTCTAGTTACATCTAGTATGCCATAACCAGCTTGACCAAGTTGATCAGTTGTTTTAATACCAAGATTTCCTTCATCATCAATGTAAAAATTTTCAACCATCCCCTTTGACTTTAAAATAGTTCCATTGATGTAGTTTGCAGCAGTATTTTTACCAGACTGCTTCTTACCAGAAATACCAATTATCTTAGCCATTAAAATGTTCCTTTCAAGTTTTGCAGTATCTTACTTTTGATTTGTTCTGTTGTCATGTCGCCAACATCTTTGGTAGACATTTTTGGAAATGTTAATTTATACATTCTGCTTAGTTGTCTTTTAATCTGAACCTTAGCTTCTCTTCCAGCTTGATCATTATCTGTCAATATTATAAGATGTGTAATTGGAAGCTTTTGTAACTTTTCTTCTTGTTGTTTACTAATGGTTTTCCCAAAAATGCTAACAACATTAATCACTCCAGCCTCATACAATCTCCAAACATCTCCCTGACCTTCAACTATAAATAAACATGATGTTTCTTTGGCTTTTTCTATAGCTCTATGGTAATTATAGAAAAAATACCTCTTGTCAAAACCTTTTGGGTGCAATAAAAACTTAGGTGATATGTAATCTTTAACAGCCCTACCAATGATTCCAACAATATCATTACCACCATCATCATGTATTGGTATTATAGCTCTGTCACGTAGTTTTGAACCACCATCATAACAGTCTCCAACACCAAAATGTTCTAGCGTCTCTTCAGAAAAGCCTCGACTTATAAAATATTTTGAAGGACAGCATACATCGCATTTTATGTCAACTTTTTTATGCCTATATTCTTCAACGTCTGACTTAAAGATATTAATAACATTGAAAAAATCTTCATCTTCTTCTTTTAGTTCTACATCTTGTTTTTTATTTTGACTATAAGACTTATCTATTTTTAGTAGTTTGCATGACCACTTCAGGGCTTGAGAGAAGTCAATATCTATATTCTCTTTAGCAGATAAAGCCCCTATTATTAATCCAAATATGTCATTTTTATGTGAGTGCTGACAATCTCTAGTCCAGCATTTCCATATACCTTTGCTAACTGAATACGAAAAAGCTCTTGGATTATCACTACCCTCATGTATTGGACATGTTGAGTAGATATTATCCCCAAAGTTCTCGTACTGCATCCCTAGTTCTTTGAAAACTAGTTCCCAGTTATCATTCAGCTTCTTCTTGATTTGCTGTAAGTCCATCTGCAATCTTAATTTTAATTAGTGACTCATTATTTACCAAGCCAGTATCTCCTACTGGCTGATTCTTAAATTCATTTCTTGTTCTAAGCTCTGTCAATTTCGCATGAGATCCTTGCATCAACATGTTGATATAATCACCATCGTCTAGTCCGCCACCATGTCTTGAAACAATCGGAACAAGCTTCCTGTTTCCAGCATTTGGTCCATCTTCTGCTAGCTCTTCTGGAGATTTAGCCTTGAAGATTGAGAATGATGTACATAGCCAAATTAATCTATCTGAACCCGATACAGCGTCTGTGCTTTCCTTAGTTATACCATCCCTGTTCAATTGCACAAATGACAAACATGGAATATCTAGCTTAACGCAAAGATTATGCAATGATGTAATCTGAAAACCAAGAGCTTGATATTCCTGAATATTATTTGTGATAGAACTAGATGACATAAGCTTCAAGTAATCGTATATCACTAAGCAATCATTTGTCTTACCAGTGTAATCACTCTTAACTTCTTGCACTATCCATCTCTTAATGAGATTTAAGATTTGCTCAAATGGTTTACCAGCAACACTGATATAGCTATATGGAATAGATTCTAGCTTCTTAACAGCGTCTAATACTTTCTCATGCTTTTCTTCATCGTCAACAAACTTGCCAGTAGCTATTTCATTAATTGGCACACCGCTAATATTAGCAATAAGTCTATTGAGATGATCTTCCTTGGACATTTCAGTATCTAATACCAGAACTGGAATGTTTAGAGATGATACATTTAATGCAACGTTATCAGCGAATACAGATTTACCAACTTTTGGTCGTGCAGAAATAAGGTCAACGCATTTGCGTCTAAGACCGCCACCAATGGCTTGATCGTATTTTGCAAATCCCGTTGGAATACCAATAATATCGCACTTGTTTTCTCCCAAGAATTGTACATAATCACTAACTCCGTTACCTATTTTTTGGGGAACATCGCCACCATCATCTTCTCTAAGAAAATCTGTTACGGGATTCTCTAGAATTTGTATGATTTCATTAATGGTTTCTGTTCCAGTTACACCATCAATATCCTTATGGATTTTAGATGTAAGTTTCTTGATCTTCCTAGCAAACTCAAACTTTTTAATTTGAACTGCAAAACTAAGAATATTCTCTTTATTTACAGGAAAATCAAAAAGAGACTTAATGTACTTAAGCTCTTGGTTAGTATTGATTATATCAGAAAATCCTAATTGACTCGCTGAAGATAATATAGATGCAATATCAACAGTCTGATCATTGCTAATAATCTTTTCTACACACTTAAATAGAATCTGATTATTGGAATTGCCAAATGTTTCGGGGCTAATAAGATCAGCCACCGTGACATATCCATCAATTCCATGCTGTAATAGTCCAGCTAGTACCGCTCTTTCGGCACCTATATCAACTAGTTTTTCTTCCATAATTATTTCTTGCCTGTACACCTGTTGCATCGATAGTATTCACCATAACTAAAACGTGGATCTATCTTGAATGATTTTCCACAAACATGGCACTCTACATCCTCTTTGCGTGGAGCCTCTCTGCGTCGTGGAGTCCTTTCGTATTCTGGAGTATGCACATCTTTAAATTCCCCAGTGTCTTCCCACTGGTTATGTCTAGCTTTCACGGATTCTTTTCTCCTAGCTGGGTGTTGTTCTGCCTTCTTAACAATAAAATCCTCCCCAACAGAGGCAGTCTTTTTGGGTGGCTGAGTTGTTTTAACTACAAAGTCTTCTTCTTTCTTCTCGCTTGGCTGTTTAGAAGTGGAATTCATTAAAGCGTTCGCTAATTGTAGTTTTTGCTCGTCTGTTAACGAGTTGAAAAAATTGTTCAAATCCATCATAACCTCTTAGCTTTTTCTAATAGAATGTCAGCTTTGCGTTTCAGTTCATAAACTTTACCATCTAATGCCTGAAGTCTACCTTCAGCAACTTCACGCATCTTATCAACAGATGCAGCATAGTTGTTGTCTCTTATTATAATCTGCCGCTTAACTTCATGCTTAGTGTATTGACTAAACTCATCATTGTGAGCAACCACTAGCTTTTCTAGCTGGTCATTGCACCAGTTTAGTGCTATTTTATTCTTATTTATCTCATCCTGTATATATGTAGCATAAGCATATAATAAGTAAGCTGTATCAAAAGCTTCTTGCTGTGTTAGCTTCTTAAGCTGCTCAGAAGACAGGTTTGCAGCAAGTAAATATTCCTCACGAAATGATGAGAATTTAGTATTACTAATCTCAATATATGATGAAATTAAACTGATATGCTCAGATAATTTATCAGCCGCCTTTAATGTGTTTTCGCCACTCATCGTCGCTTTCTTTAAAATTTAGGACTACAATTTTTATATCGTTGAGGTTACACCACTCTATTTTATCTTCATCTCTGGCTTTTGCCTTTAAAAAATCTGCTTTGTTCTTATGGAAGAATGGGCAGTATTCATAGTGCTGTTCTCCATGTACCTCAAAAGCCATCTTAAGCGATGGAATGTAGAAGTCAAGGTAGAGTACAGATTTTCTGTTTAATGCTGTGCTTCCCGGTAGCTTTACTTCTTCAAGTATTCTATAACTATGAAATATTTCCTTTAACAAATTTCTTGCACGTAAATGATACTTTGATCTCTTACGGGTATCATCATAAAAGATATCATATTTGGTTAGATTCCAAATATATTCTTTACCATTGATCCCTTTGACTTTCAATGTAGCTCCTTAATCTTTTCGTAAACAAAAGCTGCCATCTTTTGATTATTATTTAAGAAGTCAGCCACAGCATTTACACCCTGAAACTTGAAGAACCTTTCAATATCTTCTGGAGTTCTAGCAATCTTATTTTCTTCAAGAATCTCATTTATCATGGGATTATTTAAATCATCTACTGCGCATTGTATTGTATACCAAGCTCCAGCAGCCTTAATCAATCGAAACTCACATGCGATATGAATAATCTCTTGAACCTCATCAATGCCAATACCATATTTAATCCAGCTTTCTGCTGTGCTGTTTGGTCTACCACCAGCACAAGAAGTCTTAATAGACCAGTTAGCAATTTGACCAACATGAGGACCAGTATCCTTTGGAACTTGCCACTTGCCTCTATGAGTAATTACCATGTTGGTTCCAGCTTGATATTGCAACATGTTTCCACAGTCTGCCATCTTCTGCGGAGCATATGGAGAGCCGCCAGTGTTTGCAATATTGTGCGTAATGCATACTAGAATAGTCTTATTCTTCATAAGAGTACCACTGATTCTCTTGAAGAACATGGATAGTAGTCGTGGCAAGGCATTTCTTACACCAGTTCTAACTTCGCCCTCTAGCTCAACGGCTGGAACCATGTTAGATAAAGAGTCTGCAATTATTAAACATCCGGGATCATTATTGATATAATTCTCTATAATGTTAAGAAAGTCTTCTGCCGACAAAACTCTTTCATCTGTAGACTCTACAATAAGAATGTTATCTGGATTAAGACCTTTTATACCTAGAAAGTTCTGCTTAGACAGTCTACCCTCAGTATTTACATAAATTACTCTCTTGTTTTTCTGTTGACACTTAGCTGCAAAATGCAATGCGGTAGTTGTCTTTCCGCTCTTTGGATCTCCGGTCATTACTACAACTGAGCCTTCGCGTAGACCGCCACCAAGTGCAATATCAAGTGCTGGAGATACGCCAATCACATTAAGATTATTGATGTTCTCTAATACTTCTGTGCCGCTCCTAACAACGTCGCCATACTTGCTAACAATGTTATTACTTACCAAGTCTTCTGTAAACTTACTTGCTTTCTTGACTTTGCTCATAGATTCCTCAATTGATTAATAGTTGTCTTCTTCTTTGAATATGACTGTGTTTTTCTGACTTGCACTTCTTCTTTTGGAGCCTCAACATCATAGTTGACTTCTGGCTTGTTGGTCTTGGCATCCTCTATTTTTCTATGATACAGGGCAACAACCTTTTCCGCAAGCGGATTAATTTTGTAGCCTCTGCCATTCTGGACACCTAGCACTAGCAGATTATCAAATTCTTTTGACTTTATAGCAGCTAATATCGCTTCTTCGCTGTATTTCTTTTTAAGCTGCACTGCCGCACCAAACTGCTTTTTCCAAAGCCAATGGAGTGGATCACCCTTGGTCCAAAATTTATATGATGGTTTACCAAGGTTTAGCTTTTCTGATCTGCGAATAACAATGTATTCTGCAACATAAGCTTCAAAAGTACAGTATTCTCCAGTATGGATATGCTTGTACTTGTGTGTTTCAGACCATTGCTTCTGGTAATCTTGATTAAATAGTTCTGGTCTGTTTTGCTGTTCTGTCATTGTAAATCAACGCTTCCTCAAAGCAACTGTTTAGATCATCTTCATAAGAACTGTCTTCAATTAGTTCTGGAGTCAACCACATCGTCTTTTTAGCTTTATCGCCGTTTATTACGCCAATTGTATAGCAATCGCGGCTTGTGCCGCCCATTTGCCCTTTTACAGATCGTATAACGTAAACGGCATCGGCATTCTTTGTATCAGTTGTAACAACGTTAGATCGATATTGCAACCCAACGCTATTTATCTTTAGATTATTTTGGGAACAATAATCCTTGAATGTTAGCCACTGATCATACTTTTCTAAATATGCTGAAACGTTATCAGAAGTTTCAACAACTATCCAAATTTTCTTTGTATCATCGCAAGCGGCGTAGTGCTTACGCCAATTATCAATTCCAAATATATAGCTCATGGTTTAATCTTTGTTATGCAAGGATTGCTTCTTGTTGACTTAGCTTTTTTAGCATCGCCTAGAGTAGATGCATTTTCTGACATAATTGTAATGCCATCTTGTCTTATGAACTGATCACCGGCTTTTAATCCAGATGATGTTGCTACAGTTTGCGTAGCTTTTACAATATGTTTCTTGATATAGTTTTCAACAGACGTAATTGGTCGATTCAAATCTGTTGCTATTTCTGCAATGTCCATATTTTTGTAGTTCTGCTCTATATAAAAGCCTTCCACCTTTCCTATTGGTCCTTTTTTAACCATTAATAAAACTCCTTTGTGCTTTTGTCATATAGATAGGATTTCTAGTCTTAAGATATAGAACGTAATTATCAAACGTTGTTTGAGATACGCTCTTAAGTTTCATATTTAAAGTAGATTCTCTGTGGCTATCAATACCTGTTGGATCATAAGGAGCATTATTATATGTTAGTACATAATACTTCTTCTGAAAAGCACCGTTGCCAAGTTCTGCTTTTGTATATTTTGCAAATACTTTGTCTTTTTCTCCAGCCGGTGTTTCACCTAGCTTGTTAAAGAGATCTTCTTGTGTTTTTAAAACAAAGTCATCTTTTGAGAATGATTCTACAAATTTCATTTGTCACCTGTGATAATATATTTCTTCTTTTGTTCTGGAGTCATTTTATTAATTTCTTTTTTTGAAGCAGAGCCAAAAGCAGAAAGGACAGAAGAACCTTGTTGCTCCTGCTCTTTCTGCTTGGCTTTTGCTTCTTCTTCAGACCTTTTATAATGTCCTAGCTTTTTCCAGTTATTGTCCGCTAGCTGTCCAATGGTCTTAACGTCTTTCACGAAAGCTCCGAGTCCACCATATACTACTCTCTGTAGGGCATCTTGACCACACTGTGGACAAGTTACTAGAGCATCATCCTTGATTGATTGATGAACATCGATCATTTCATTATGACATTCTGCACAAATATAATCATACAACATAAAATTCCTACGATTCTAAAGCGTTTAAAATCCTTCCAAGAATACCATTTCTCTGTATATCATTATAGCCTAAAGAGCATATACCAACACCCTGAACTTTATCAAGCTTTTCTAGGCAATAATATAGTCCGCTATCTCTATATAAATCTGTCTGTTTTGTATCACCATTTATAATAACTTTAGAATGATCTCCCATTCTTGTTATAAACATTTTAATCTGTTCCATAGTGCAATTTTGAGCTTCGTCAAGGATCATATAAGCATTATGAAATGTAGCACCACGCATTGTTTCAAGTGGTTCAAATCTAATTCTTCTAGTATTAAAATATAAACCAAACTTGTCGCGTCCTAGGAAGTATTTTAAATTTTCTTCCATTGGTGCTAAATATGGTTTAATTTTATCATTCAATTCTCCGGGTAAAGATCCTATGTCTTTTCCAGTACACACTAGTGGTCTAGTGACTATAATTGTTTCAACTTCATCCTTTAGCAAGCGAGAAGCTGCAATGCCAGCAGCTATAAAAGATTTTCCAGTACCAGATGGTCCAGTACAGAAAGTCACATCATTTTCTATAATAGATCTGATGTAATTTCTTTGGTTTTCAGTTTTAGCTTCTAGTACATTTTGTTTAGGAGTCTGCTTTTCTTTTTTAGATTTTTTATTGTGTCTGCCGTTATTGTTATTTGCCGCTGCTGCCAAAGCCATTGTCTCCTCGTTGCGAGGAACCCAGCCCTTCTTGATGAAGCATCATGACGCGAGGCACCTCTTGGAATATAATCTGAGCGATTCTATCCCCACGATTTATTGATACATTATCATCAGAGGTATTGTATAAACAAACCATGATTTCTCCTCTATAACCAGAGTCTACAACCCCAGCTAGTACGTCTATCCCTTGTTTCACAGATAGTCCAGAACGCGGCCAAATTAATCCAGCCATATGTTCTGGCATCTCTAGTGCTATCCCCGTTTTGACAGTTTTGCGTTGTTTTGGTGGTATTATGGTATCTATAGTAGAATAGAGATCCCATCCAGCATCATTTTGATTGGCTCTAGTTGGAATTTTTGCAAATTCTTCAAGAAGTTTTACGTTAATATTATTCATAGGTCAAATCCTCCTAAATCAATTTCTTCAAGATCATTCTTGCTTGCACCAATTTTATATGAAGTAATTTCATGTTCTTGTGGTGCTACTTGAACAGCTTCGCTATTCATCCAAGGGTCTGTCCAACCAGCAATAGGATTTTTACAACCTTTATCATATGGCAAGCCGATATTTTTTCTTCTGGTCATACATAGCCAATCTATGTATTCTGCCATAACTCTTTCATTGAGGCCAATAATTGACCCATCTTTAAATAGATACTCTGCCCAAGCCTTTTCTTCTGCTGCGGCAGACTCAAACATTTTAACAGCGTCTTCTTCGCACTCTTCTGCAATCTTAATAAATCCCTCTTCTGGAACGGTGCGTAAGATTTTGATGATTTCTTGAGTGTTATATAGATGTAACGCTTCGTCACGCTTAATGAGCTTAATTATGTCTGCGTTACCAATCATCTTTTTGTTCTCCGCAAAAGCGAAGGCGCATATAAACGATACGTAAAAACGCACCGCTTCTAATATATTTACACTAATTAGCGTTAGATATATCTGCTTTTTTATGTCTTTTGTTGTTCCATTTCCAATTTCTCGTAAAGCATTATATTCTTTAATTGCGACGTTTGCTCTCTTCAAAATTTCCTTATCTGTGAGGCAACTGTCTAAAATTTCGCTTGGATTACTGTACACATTTTTAATGATATATGTGTAACTATAACTATGAATTTGCTCAAAAAATTGCCACACATTCATGCAGGCTTCTAGCTCTGGATTAGATACGTATTCCACAAGGGTTGGAACGCCCCTGCAAATCACGCTATCCATCATTGTCTGATACTTCAAATTTGATGTAAAAATGAAACGTTCATTCTCAGACATTATATCGCTATTCTTGAAGTCATTTCTGTCTTTTTTAAGTTCTATTTCTTCTGGTCGCCAGAAAAACTCAATCTGCTTCTTGTATAGATCAAAAAATACCGGATACTTAAATTTGTCATATCGTTGTAGAGATAGATCTTCGCCCAAAAATAAAGGTTGAGACATGTAATCTACGTTTGCTTTGTTTAATATAGTTTTCATGCTAGTTTGACTCCTTAATAATTCTTATTACCATGTCTAATACTTTATCTAGTTTTTTTGATATAATCTTTAATTCACTCCTAATAGATTGTAATTCGCTAAGAATGTGGTGTTCACCAGCGTATATTTTATCGCTCGATGCTTGAATTGACTGACAAATTTTATGATAATCTCTTGACATTATTTATCCTTGAGTGGCCCATTTACAATCCATGCGTCACAAGTTCTGTCGCCCGCACACTTAAAATCAAATAATTCACAATATCCAAGGTTGGCTAGGTCGATAATCTCTAAAGCCTCTCCTTCTTCATCTGGATCGATACCAACAGAAATGCAATCTAGCATTTTTTGTTTTACCACAAATGCTGCACAATTACTGCATCTCATGGTCTTTGCTTCTTCAATAGATGTTTTAAATTGATCAGCTTTACGCTGCCAATACTCATCATTATCTAACGCTGGATTAGCTGGCCCGTAGTGAGCAATATCAATACATTTTTGTCTATTCTCTAGATTTAGTTCAATATCCTGAGTTGCTGGAGGACATTCGATTTTAGACTTTACTTTAGAAAAAAGATCGGGTTTCATAATACACCTTTATATTGAGCATGAGCCAGATTCACAACCAGAAGACTTTTCTGTGTTACCATCTCCGTCTGGCGTATTGCAGTAATAGAAGTTCTTTACACCATATCTATACCCATAAATTTGGTCTTTAATCAACACACTTAATGGAATATTTCCTTCTGGAAAATGTGCATAATTATAGTAAAGATTCACGCTAATACTCATGTCTACAAATTTCTGTAAAATTGCACAAATATTGAGAATAGCCTTGTTGTCTTGCATATCCCAAGCTAGTGTGTAATAATTCTTTCTTGATGCATAGTTTGGCACTAATTGCTTCAGGATGCCGTTTTTAGCCTTCTTGTAAGAAAGTAGGCTTCTGACAGGCTCAATTCCATTAGTGCTGTTCTGGATGACGCTAGATGACTCACAGGGCATGATAGCTGTTAGAGTAGAGTGTCTTAGTCCGTACTCTTTAATTCTAGCTCTCAAGCTCTCCCAATCCATAGTATACTCTGGACTAACCAGTTCGTCAACCGTCTTTTTATACCAATCTACAGGAAGCAGCCCATCTGCATATTTTGTCTCATTAAACTTTGTGCATGGTCCACGTTCAGCGGATAGCCTGCATGACTCATTTAGCAAATGCCACTGTATTTTTTCCATAGTAGCATGAACGAGCTTTAGAGTTTCTGGATCGTTGTATTTTAGCTTATTCTTTGCTAAAAATCCTGCAAGGTTTGTGATACCAATACCAAGAGATCTGCGGTTTTTTGTGAAATTTTCACCAGCAGCTACAGGATAGTCTTGATAATCAATGACTGATTCTAATGTTCTAACTGCTATTCTACAAGCATTAGAAATATCATCATCATTATCTAGTTCGGTTAGATTTAGTGCCGACAAAATACAAATACCAATTTCGGCTTCTTTATCATCTATTGATGAAATAGGCTTGGTTGGATGAATAATCTCTTGGCACAGATTAGACATATAAACTGGAATATTCCAAGACCCATGCTCGTTGGCATTGTCTATGTTCATAACATAAATTCTGCCAGTTTCTAGTCTTTCTTTTGTAAATATCTCTGCTAGCTTTCTAGCACTAATCTTCTTTTTAAATTTGATGTTGCGAGACTTCTCGTATTTTTCATACAGAGCATTGAATTCTTCGTTGTTGCCAAAAGCTTCGTACAGACCTTCTGCCTCGTTTGGGCTGAACAAAGTAATATCTTCGTTTTTTATGAGTCTTTCGTAAAACAGTTTGGAGAACTGAACAGAATAATCTAGCTTTCTAACACGATTATCGTCAGTTCCAGCATTATTCTTGAGACAAACAATGTCTTCAATCTCATAGTGCCAAAATGGCACATGCACAGTAGCAGAGCCGCCGCGTATGCCATTCTGACTTGTGGCCTTTACGGTTGATTCAAAAATCTTAAGGTATGGAATAAGGCCGGTGTGGATAACTTCACCACCGCGAATGCTAGAATTAATAGGTCTGATTCTACCTATGTTTAGACCTATACCGGCACGACGGGCAGTATATTTGCCAACGGCATGTACGCTAGAGAAAATAGAAGATAAATCATCGTTAACATCTACAAGTACGCAGCTAGCGAATTGTTTGATTTTAGTTCTCACTCCAGCCATGATTGGTGTTGGAAGATTGATTTTAAAAGTAGAGAAGCATTCGTATGCATCCTTTACTTCATCAACAACATTAAAAAGAGCCATAGCTATTGCCATGTATGCAAACTGTGGAGTTTCATAGATTTCCCCAGTTGCTCTGTTACGCACAAGATACTTATCTATCATTTGCTGTAGTCCAGCATATGTGAATAGATAATCTCTGTCATGATCAATGGCCGATTCTATTTCTTTGATATCTTCCTTAGACCACTTTTCAAACATAGATGGGTCATATACACCCTTATCTATATTTGTTTTAATGTGCTTAGTTAAAGATGGTGGACTATCATATCTATCCCACAAATCTTTTCTAAGAGACATATTCAACAGTCTCGACGCAACATATTGATAGTTAGGATGAGACGTAGAAGTTAAGTCATTGGCTGACTTGATTAAGATCTGATGTATTTCTTTAGTTGTGATTCCATCGTGAAGAGATAGGTTAGCATTCATCTCTATATTAGACAATGATACATTATTAATGTCCTTAATAGCCCACTCAACAACCTTATGTATCTTTTCTACATTGTAATGCTCTGAATTTCCATTTCTCTTCGTAACACGCATAAATATTTTCCTTGTAGTATTTCAGGGTTGAATTGTATAATTTCAACTAAAAAGTCTCTTGAAGAGCCTTTCAACAATCCATTTAATGATAATCGGCAATATGATTTGAATCAAAATAAATGTAAGAATCACTGATCCATAGCGCACTTCTTCATCTTTCATGACGCTTTCTTTGACGAAGCTTCTGCATTGTGCTTTTAGATCTTGCTGCTTGTCAAAATCGCAATCCTTAAACAACACGCCTCCATAACTAGCTATTGTAGCCCACTCTTTGGCGTATTGCAAGCACTTGTCTGCCAATTTTTTTCTGTTCTCGTCATCGTATTCTTTAGATATTTCTGATTCAATTTCTAGAAAATCAACATTATCTATCTCATAAGCTCCTATAGCTTTACTTTCTTTTGCGTAATCGAAATTAATATCTGGAAAATGTTTGATTCTAATTGTTCCAGAATCTTTTTTAAATACAACTCCCTCTACCTGTAAAGTTATTGCTATTAATTTTTTGACTGTAGCTTTTGGTAAATTGTCATGAAAATCTATAGCTATATTATCATTGTCTATAGCATTTACTGTAATACGTGCCGGTGACTGACAAGCAATTTTAGTGCCATTAAGATCAAAGCCACCCTTGAATATGCTATTTAAGATTGTTTCTATTTGAGTAAGCTCTATCATAATAACACCTATAGATTGTGATAAAAGTTATATGCCATTAGATCTTCTACTTCGTTCCAGTTTTTATTTTCGTCATATTCTGATAGTTGTCTTTTGTATTGCGTTGTATCTGCCCTGCCCCGATTTACCTTTGTTATAAATTCTTCTTTGCTTTTTGTAAAGTAGTGATTTATATGAGCAACATCTACTACTAAATCTTCATTAAATGGCCCACGGTGAGGTTTTTTATTTGTGTCAACCCAAGTGCAATTCATTAAATCATGTATTCCAACGGTGTGATAGCATGGTAATCTTGCTATTGTTTTAACATGTTTATTTGCTATACTTTGCCTTTTTGTAAATCTGTCAATAACGGAATAATTGCCATTGATTTTATCGTGACCATTGCTTCCAAAAAAATACCAATTAATGCCTATAGCTGGAAATTCAGAATACTCTGATAGTAAATGTTTAATGTTTTTATGTTTCTTAAGAACTAAAAATTCATCTACATCAAAAAAAGCAGCCCAATTATACTTTGAATTGTTACAATGTACAAAATCATTGTAAGCTGGTACTTGCTGCTCTGATCCCGGAATGTGTTTTACTATAACGTTTGGGCTACTAGATTTAAAATTCCAATCGTTAGCATAAACGTGAATATCATCAAAGCCTAACTTAAAATTGTAACTTATCCACTCGTCTATATAATTATCTTCATTTTTTGCAATACATACTAATGCAACTTTTGTCATAATCACTTTTTCTGGATAAGCACCCAAGCAACTCCCATAAAATTTTCGCTTATTTTGTTTTTCTCATCAGATGTTAATACGTGATTTTCATCTGTTGTAGTGTCTTGAATTAGACTAATGATCATGTCTGGTAAAGCTTTATATTTTCCATGAATAGAATCTTTGAAGAAATTTTTACCAGCCAATACGTAAACATCATTTAGTTGCTGTAAATTAGTATCATAGGCAACTACTCTAGTTGCAAACTGATGGTTAAATATTGCTAGCTTTGCTCTATCTGTTGGATCTTCAACAAGATCTGAAAACTTTTGTACTTTAGCCAAAACGGCTTCTGTAGGCTTATCAATGTTTAAAATAGCTACAGATGGAGAGGGAGATGGTGGCGTTGGCTTATCTGGATTATAGAATAAACTATTACCAAAAATGCCGTACATAATTAGTAGTACGGCTATAGCGTTTTTAGTCATTTCGCACTCTCGTCTTTCCTGCTATTTAGCAATGGGAACACTTCGTCTAATTTCTCAACAGCTAATTGCAAACCATAAGAATCACAATTATCTTTTAGTTGATACCATAGATTAATAATATGCAAAAATTTCTCATCTTCTTTATTTTCTTGAACAACTACTTGAGGCACTTTCTTTTTAGGAAGTAGTCTAGCAAGTAGAGTATCAAACCTTACAAAGTTAGATAAAATAATAAGAGCGCCAATAGATAGTGCAACTATCTTGAGTATTGTTTCAATTTCCATCTTTTCTCCAGTAACTAATTTGATTGTTGAATTATCAAGCCTTTTTGTTCTACTATCGCTTTCATCCTTGACGAGCTTTTGCTGTGGAATGGACACGGTGTTTTGTGACCATCTCCATGAATAATTATCCCAGTTCCTTTGCAAACGCATTTTGCTGGATCTTCATCTGGACCAACAACGTCTGGTTTTGGAGCGACAACAAAAACTTTTGCTTCTGCTTCCTCAAAAGCTACTTTTGCTTGACTCTTCCATTCGTCAATATATTGTGCGTACATGTCTGTTATGTCGGCTGTTGGCAAATAGCAACAGTTAATAGCAGAGCATCCAGCTAAAGCTAATAGCAATATTAAGCCAACTAAATATTTCATGGGTTCCCGCCATCTACTGAGTGATAATATCCAAGATCATCAAATCTACTAGTATACTTTGATTCCATCGCGTTATATGTAATAGATTTTTGATAGGTTGCGTTTGAAAGATTAAAAGCGCCAGTTCTATAGCAATTGACTACAGTCGTGGCATTCTTAATTGTCTCATTATTTGGGACTACGTTTGTAACTACATCTACTGTTGACATATTTGACTCCTTTAGTTATTATACCGGTGTACAACCATAGCTGCAATCTAGATTACACAAATCTGCTTGCGTATTCAGCATAACTTGCTGCTATTTCTTGAGATGTAAGACCTCTTCTGTATTGTTTTAATACTGCTATTTTTTGTTTAGATTGATTGTCTGGCTCGTAATTGCTTCCTATTCTTATGTTATAATTCGATCTTAAATCATAAGAATCTTGTTTGGACGAAAGGAATTGTCCATTTTTATACACTGACATAGTACCGTTTGTTCTTGTATAAACTATATTGGTCCACCCGTTTGAAGTTAGAGAAGCTCCTAGACCTCCAACCGACACGCCTGAAGATGTTTTGTAGTTAATGTATGATGTTACCACATTATTATTTGTTTGCAAGGTAATACCATTGAATCCGGGATATGCAAATCTACCTTTAGATACTATTTTACCAAATGGCCTCACTTGCGGTACATACATATATACCCATATATCAAAAGCAAAATCGGATGCAAGACATTCATTTATATATGGAGCAGAAGATGCTGTATGTAATACTTCTGCATAATCATTACTTCCATCGAACACGATAAACCCGCTATCATAATATGCGCCATTGTATAATTTAGCATCATGCTTGAATCCACTTATATCATACCAAATTCCAGATCCTGTCCAGCTTGTAGAATTTTGAGAATCTAAATGTAAAACTATGTCTGATCCATCTATCATTTTCCAGCCTTTAGAAATCAATGATGTTCTGGCTGTTGTTCCATTTCCGCTATGCTTTGAATTGCCAGCATTAAATTGCATACCAGTTTTTGATCCTAGATATGTATTTAGTGAAGCTAGTAGATTGTTGTATGATGTTGTTGATAAAGTCACTTTGTCAAATACACCAATAAATGATGATATATCAACTTTAGTATTATATCTAAAAATATCTGCTGGCACAGTTGTAAGTGATGTGCAACCAGAAAAAGTATAACTAAAAGAACCTGCACCAACAGATGTATTATATCTAAATAAATTATCCGGTATACTAGTTAACCCTGTGCAGTTAATGAATGTAGCATAAAAACTTCCATTACCAAGACTAATTTGATTTTTGAATAATTTTTCTGGTATACTTGTTAGCCCAGTACAACCAGAGAAAGTATTTCCAAAAACATTTGTTGTTAGATTTGGATAATTAATAAATATATCTTCTGGAATATTTGTTAATCCAGTACATCCAGCAAACATGTTGTAAAATGTTGTAATTCCAAAATTTGCAGGTATGACACCTACTGATTTTAATCTTACTTTTGAAACAGCATTGGCAAATTGAATATTTTTGATAGTTCCTCTAATTTTAATATTATAAGTTCCAGCATTACGATAATTGATTGATTTTCTACCACCACTTTTGTATATACATTTTCTGCCATCTCCCCAATCTATAAAAATATTTGTTAATAATGCACCAACTATGGAAGATGTAAAATCTATATCAAAACCTTGGTTAGAATCAGTCGTTTGTGCTGATATTTCCCAATTTTGTTCTGTTGGTGGATTTGGTATTCTTGAAGATACTCTAGATCCACATATGTCTACTAATCCATAATTTCCATCTGTTAATACAAAAGATGAGCTAAAATTTAAAGATGTTATATCGCCATTTGTCTTATCTATTGTGAACCAAGCTCCAGTTTCTGAAACGTGTAAATACAAAATGCTGCAATTTGTATTAAAAGCCAATTGAGGCGAACAGTTTCCATCTGGCGCAATGAATCCAGACTCATATATAGATCCATTAAAATTTGTTATTGCTATTATTGGTACTCCATTCTCATCCAAATTAAAAAATTCTTTTATGATTGTGAAAGTACTTGCTGGATCTGGATCATTTAAATCGATAGAAAAAAATACATCCCGTGATATACCATATAATATTCCGGTGTTTACATCAATGGATATACTAGTTTGTTGCCCTTTATCAGCAAAATAATTTATAAAATAGTCTGCTGTAGCACCATCATGTGATGCTAATACTGGGGCGTTTTTTACGTAATTTAGTGCGAATTTTTGTAATATTATTGGATTATTTGGATCAAAGAACCATATAGCATCATTGTAATAAGCTGCACAAGATGGGGTTACTCCTGAAAAGTCTTGTTGCGAAAATATTATATCTTTTATACCATTTTCATTTATGCAATATCCAGCTTCATTAGAAAAATAAAATATTTGATCTCTAGCTTGATCATAACATGTCGCATTATAATCTAAATATGGTTTTTCAGTTTTTGAAACAAGTTGGAATGATTTGTTTACAACATCGATTTCCCATATATCTCCAATAATATCGACACCATATATAAATGGATTTGGTGGTAATGTTGTGGTAGTAGTTGTGGTTGTAGTTGTAGGAGCAAGAGTTGTTGATACTCCGGGTGTAGGGGTGGTCGTAGTAGTTGGTGTTGTGGTGGTAGTTGTTGTCGTTGTTGGTAACGCGGCCACAACTGGAATTATACCAAAACTTGGACGTTTCTTGTTAAACCGGTCTGTGTATTCTAATTCTATAGCTCTTACTGTTTCTGTTTTTTTATTTTTACTATTATCTACAATTTTATAATTACCTGTTTTTTGACAACTTACTACAACATTGTTGTTAGCAACGTCTGATTTATTTGGAACTATATTTATTACTACGTCCGATGTTGACATTTAATTGTCTCTTGATATTATATATTGTGAGTGTATAAGTGTATTTTTTCTAATTCTAATTTAGGTTCCGCAGATCATGAAATACCCCATTTGTCCTTCAGAAACTGCGTGATCGAACTTCTCGTCTCAGGCGACAATGCCGTGTTGTAGACAACAAGTTCGCCCATATATCCCTCAAACGAGTTCATGCTTGCGCCATGTAATCCGATGGTGAGGTCGCCATTCGTGGTTGGCGGGACATCGACTTGGACGTTGGTAGGATAACTGGAGATGTACTGCGGACGGTCTGTTCCATTCAGCGCGACAGTAGTCCCTCGCCAATTTCCCAACGGAATTGTGATCTCCAAAACATTCCATTGAAAAATGTCTTGCGATGAATTTATCCACAACGAAGTATTGCCCTGTGCGCCATCGTTCCACTGGACGGCAGTTTCGTTGATTAGCCATCCGTAGTAGGTGCTTGGGTCTTTTTTCGCCAAAATAGGAGTATTATTGTTGAGTTGGTTTTGTGTCTGAGTTGTTTTCACTACCGCAAAGAGAGTGCATCCCGTGCTGGTTAACGGAAGATTATTGCCTAGCGAAAAGCCCGCCCCGAACCCGTACAGTCCCCCCGCAGGATTGAAGTACATAGCAGACAGATTGTTTCGTGCTGCCGCGTATAGCAATGGAGATGCGCCGTTTCCAGCGCGAACGGCATGATTGCCGTTTCCAGACTTATCATTCCACCTCTGGATGTTTTCGCCGTATGTAGCCGCTGAAGAGCCTTGCGTGTCACTGAACAGAGTAGACATGTCAGACGCATCCCACCAACCAAACAGATTGGACGCGGACATGATCGGGCTGGGCGCTGCCGTTGTTGTTGTTGTTGTTGTTGTTGTTGTTGTTGTTGTCGGCGCAGCCGTTGTGGTTGTGGTTGTGGTTGTGGGTGCAGCCGTTGTGGTTGTGGTTGTGGTTGTGGGTGCGGCGGTTGTCGTCGTAGTTGTTGTACCATTAAAAGTAACAACACATATTTTGTTATATGACACAAAATTTAATTCATAGCTTCCAAAAACATCGTCACCGCTCCTAGAATAAGGAAGTGTTTGTGAGCCTAAATTAACAGGAGTATTCGGAGCATTCACAGAATAAAAAGTTACCAGCGCCGTTTGTCCGTTATAATTAGTTGATGTTATTTGGATTGATGCCATTATATTTTCCTTTATGGATTATTTATTTGAAGACTTTCCCAAAGTTTAATATCATTTGCATAAATTTCACGAACTTTAATTTCTTGCTCTATTGTAAGGATGGGTTTATTCGCTTCATCCGTGGCATCTTCTTTAGGAAGTGGAGTAGGAAGACCAAGCCATGTCGCAGCTTCATTTAATTGATCTTCAAATCTAAAATATCTAACAAAATTACCGCTTGGAAGTGGTCCATATACGGGGTTATCAAGATGTTCTTCTAATGTTTTTTGTGGTCTATGCGCACACATTGAACGAAATCTCTCTATAGGATTTCGAACAACGATGGCGACATTTTGATTAGCGCCATTCCACCACTCTTCTTCTCCAAAAAATGTGGCGGGATGTGATTCGTCAGAAATTGCAATATCTGGCCAAAAAGTTCTCATAGCTGAAATAGCCAAAGAATGAGAACCATTTCTGGGAATTAGCATAACTGCATTATTTGTTATTGGTGATCGTAAAATTTCGCTCATGTAAAATACAGGATTACAGCCCCGCCTCCTCCTTGAGAGTTAGCCCATCCGCCGACAAAGCCACCGCCTATGCCTGCGTTTTTATTTGTATATTTATCATTATATCCACCAGACCCAAATGCCGCAACTGTTCCGCAATCTTCCACAGTTTTACCTCCAGCTAATGAAACTGCCGCAATTAATCCGCTAACATCTGTAGCAGCAAAACGTCCACATGATTTTCTTATTCCGTTTCCACCAACAGCGCCGCTAGCAGAGCCAAATCCTGCTCTTGACCCATCACCAAAAACAACACCGCTTCCACCAATAGCTCCCCCGTCACCGCCAGAATAAGAACCACCACTACCAAATTGACCGCCACCGCCTCCGCTAATTGTTACTCCCCCAAAAGTTATTGTAGATTGATTTCCGTTACCAGCGCTTGGGTAACTTCCTACGCTATATGTAACAGACTGACCACCTGAGACAGACCATGTTTTATATGAACATCCACCTGCTCCACATGGTTGAGATCCTGAAAAATAACTATTTCCTCCAGAGCCAATAGCCCACGCTTTCATTGTGGTAGCTCCAGAGGGAACAACATATGATGACGATCCACTTGTTAATAAAACTGCTCTTGGTGTGAATGGATTGGCAGTTGTGGTTGTTGTTATAGTGGTAGTTGTAGGTGGAAGGGTGGTAGTTGTGGTGGTGGTAGTAGTCGTTGTGGTGGTAGTTGTTATAGTGGTAGTTGTAGGTGGAAGGGTGGTAGTTGTGGTGGTGGTAGTAGTCGTTGTGGTGGTAGTTGTTGTAGTGGTAGTTGTAGGTGGAAGGGTGGTAGTTGTGGTGGTGGTGGTTGTTGTAGGTGGAAGGGTGGTAGTTGTGGTGGTGGTAGTAGTCGTTGTTGTACTAGTAGTACTAGAACCAAAAGCATATTCAGGTGGCGTGAAGCTGGAATTCAAATCATAACGAGATATACCAGAAGTTATTCGTAATTCATCTATAATTCCACGGAAATAACTTTCTCCATTAAAAGCATTGCCTATATACAACTTTGTATTTGCAAAATTATCTGGAACAAAAATAGGCGCAGAACCTAATGGATTACCATTTACAAATGCTCGCATATACCCATTTTGGCGACAATATGCTATATGATACCATTGATTAGTTGTTATTCCGTGGTTTGGTCCGAATCCATATCCAGAAATTGGTCCATCTACTCGCAGATAATTGCCAGTAGAACCTCCCGTCACATTAAATCCACAAGTATTAGATTCATTGTATCCAGCATGGAGTATGTACATGTACGCTTCCCCCATATTGCTAGGATTGATCCAGCACTCAACTGTGAAATCACCTGTTCCAAATGGAGTCCAGCTTTGTGTTCCAACGTCGGAGTTGCTGGCAGAAAATAACATTGCTCCGTTTCCAAACTTAGAATTAGATGTAATAGTAGCATTCGAAGCGCTTATTGGGCGAGAATATTTACTATAATCGTTAAATGAATCATCGCCATGCATCAATAGCGTAACATTGTCCCAATATATATCATTATTTTGTGGAGCAGATGTGGTTGTTGTAGTAGTCGAAGTTGTTGTGCTAGTAGTGTTTGGAATATTTCCAGTAATTGTTATATCACAGCTTTGAATATAATTTTCGCCAAGTATTCCGCTGGCTATAGTTTCAACTTTTTGGCTTATAGTATTTGCTACCGTTTCGTTGCTTTCTCTTAAGTCAATACCCTGTTGTAATATATTTTTTATTAGAACAATAGAAGAAATTTGATTTCCTCTATCATAATTTTCTATATCCTTGTTTGAAATATAATTAATATTAGTTGCTAGATTGATAGTTTGATTAACTACTTCTTCTGGTAATTCTGCAATGCTAGTCAATCCAGAAGAATTGGCTATAGTTGAAAGAATAATACCAGATGATTTTTCTTCAAAAAATGTTTGAACTCCAGACCTAGCCGTTGTTTCAGTAGCAACATTTATAGCTAAAGCTTGAAAACAGTCTGCTTCACTTACCCCTTGAACAGCAGACGTTGTTGCTTGTACTAATACTGCTATTCTTTTACTAGCTTCAACCGCTTGAGTAATTTCACTAAATGCTACCGTTGAATCATTTCCGCTAGGACTAATAAAATCATTTATGTTAAAATTGAATGCATTTTGTATTGTAGTTGTAACATCCGCATCTTGTTGTTGCAAAAAGTAAAGCAAAGAAGAGATATTAGAAGCTATAAGCGTTCTATCTGGAACAAACTTATTTTGATTGAATGGGTAATAGAATTTGAAATTGACTTGCTCATTAGAATCTAAATCAATAGAATATTCATTACTCTCTATTACTAATCCGTCTGGTTCGTAAGAAATAAAATCAATTACATCGGATCTATTGAATGTAAGATCTTCGCCAGATGTGCTTTTATTAAATGGTATTAATAAATCATCTCTAATACCAGTAATAGTAAATCCAGCAATTCTAGAACCTTCTGACTTTAACTTAGTAAAGTTATTTGGTAGGCTTATTATCCCAACAAGCTGACCAGAGCTATTTGTTATAGCTACTCCAGAAACGTCAGAAAGAGTTGAGCTAGCATTAGCACATACTATACCGCTAATGCCAACATTTCCAAATTTAATTGGCATGTTAACCTACAATCAAATAAGCTGTATTGGGACTGTATGATCCAAGAGCATTAAAATTTGCTTGACTTATTTGCACAATGTTTAGAATACCAGATGCTCCAGTAATCCCCGTTGTTGTGCTAAATACCATATTAGCTGGTGTGCCACCATATGTTCCAATACCACTTAATGATGCCCAAGATGTTGAACCATCACCAATTTTGAAAGTTTTAGAATCTGTTGCCCATCCGGGTTCTCCAGACGCTAAAACTGTGCCAGCGGCTATAAATTCAGCCTCTGTTGCTTTTTTAAACTGTACTTTTGGATATTTAGCGCCCATAAAAACTCCTAATTTGACTGATGATATTATTCACAAGTATTTACACCAAATGACCTACTCGGCACCGTGTAATTTGCTGATGAGTATCTTGCTAGTTTACTTACCCTAACTTCATCTATATATCCATAGATATTTCTGTGATCTAGACTGCCAGTACTAATTCTAGTCCCAATATCTAGTGATGTATCATGATATTGAGGTGCTGATCCGGCAGATATTGAGTCGGCAGATCTCTTTGTGCCATTAATATATAACGAATTTGTTAGACCATTTCTAACCCAAGCAATATGACTCCAAGTATTTAATGGTAGAGTTATATTAGATCTTAATATTTCTACAGTTGCGCCATTTACTTTATGTTGTATGCTAATAACGCCATGATCTGAGTAAATTCCCCAACCATTTTCAGCAGTATTTGTAGATAGTAATTTATTACCATGTAATAACGCTTGTGGATTGGCGTATGAGTAAGATACTGGTCTGAAGAAGCATTCTATAGTGAAATTACCAGATAAGTTAAATTCTGAACCACTACCAAACGTTAAGCCACCTATACCATCAAATAGTGCGCTAGATCCACCAAATTTACTATCATTGGTAGATATCTTAGCAGATCCTTCTTTTGTTGCTGTCCAGTGATATTTAGATATATCTGTAAACACTTCTGAATTATTATTGCCATCTAGATGTGATAGAAATAGAACGTTGCAAAAATCAGCATCAACAACTTCGCTAGGAGCTTTTGGTGAGCTATTCACACTAAATGCGCCTTGTCCAAAATAATTTACTGCCGCAATTTTGAAAATATAATTTGTGCCATTTTCTAGGCCGGTTACTGTGAAATATTTATTTGTAGAAACTGGTTTTGTTACAGTTACCCAGTGAGATCCACCGTCAGTTGAATATTGAACTATATAATTTGTAATTCCTTCTTCTTCTGATGTTGTTAGTGTCCAAGAAACTTCTAACTCTTTTGTTCCGGCGGATGAAACATCAGATCCATTTTTAACTGTAATATTTGTTGGGGCTGAAGGATAATATGAAAATACAGTTACTAAAGAATGATTACCACCAGCTTTTGGTTTGCTCCAACGTATTTCACTATTGACTTTTGTTGGTTCATATCTATCTGTGCGATCACCAAGGCCCAATTGCCCATTATTATTACCACCAAATGACCACAACTCTTTATTTGAATTTACAGTTAGAACGTGGTTTGCTCCAGCATCAACGCTTTGCCAATTTGATAGCGGAAGTTTAGCTGGTAGATTACGAGATGTATCATCATTTAAACCTAGTTGGCCATGATCGTTTTTACCAAATGACCATAGATTATTGTTATGATCTAAAGCTATAGAAAAATCAACACCAGCAGAAGCATCTGACCAAGAATTTAACTGCCTATTATAGTAGAATATGTTTTCACCACCCATATATCCGCTATTATATGTATGTGTGCTAACTTTTTCAAAGTCTCCACTAACACGCACTGTTAATGTGCCATAATAAAAATTGTATGTTCCGTTGTTAGTTGTGCCAGTTAGCGTTTTAGATCCATAATAATTTGTGCCAGAATAACTAATTTGCTGCTGCTTTCCGTCATTTAAAATAGCAAGTGGTAGTCCGCTAGGAACTCCACTGATAACATACGTGCCATTTGATAATAAATATCTATCTTCGTATGAATATTGTTTATTATTTGAGTAGTTAAAGACAAATTTCTCATCATCAAATCCCACAGAGCTAGATGAAGATAAATTAGAGAAGTTAAAATCTTCAAATGCTTGCCATACGCCGCTTACTTTTGTGGGAACGTTTCTATTGAGACTATCCCCAAGCCCTAATTGTCCATGATTATTAGAACCAAAAGACCACAAGGCTCCACTGCTATCAATAGCTAAAGAGTGATAATTACCAGCATAAACCTTTGTCCAGTTTGTCTTTGTTCCTACTTTGGTTGGTAGATATTTATTCTCATTATCTCCGGTGCCTAATTGACCAAATGTATTATGTCCAAATGAATATAGTTCACCATTTTTAATAGCTAATGAGTGATAGTTTCCAGCGGAAACATCTTGCCAACCAATATCTGGATCAGCGTAATAAAATATGTTTTCTCCACCCATATATCCGTCAGATATAGTATGAGTGCTAACCTTATCATAATTTCCACTTACATTAACATAAATATTTCCATAATAGAAATTATACATACCATCTGCTGTTGTTCCAGCAAGTATTGATGATCCAGCAAAACTTTCACCAGAATATGATATAAGATTTGTTTTACCAGCGTTTAATACAGCGATTGGATACTCAATTGGTACTCCGCTGATAATGTATTGGCCACTTGGTAATAGATATCTTACTTGTCCAGCATAATCTTGTTTAATTCCAGAAAAAACATACTCATTGTTTATAATTGATATTTCTTCTGGAGTTTCTGTTGATAATGGTAGATAATTAACGTTAGTACCAACCATAGTTGGAATTGTTCTTGGCGATAAATCTCCAAGTCCTAAACTTCCATGAGCATTAGACCCAAAAGCAAATAGTTTATTTCCAGAATCTATTGCTAATGAGTGGTAAGCTCCAGCAGAAACTTTATTCCACTTTGCTCCAGAGCTATATACATTATTTTCTATATAGTTGCTTGAGACTTTGGTTGGAACTTTTCTATTTGTACTAGCTCCAGAATTTCCAAGTCCAAGTTGACCATAGTAGTTGTAACCAAAGGAATATAAATCATCATTTATATCAATACCAAGACTATGATAATGACCAGCAGACAATGTTTTCCAAGTATGATTTCCAACCACTTGTTCTGGCTCTGCTCTTGAGATTGTATTATTTACTCCAAGTTGACCAAATTCATTGTATCCAAAACTAAATACAGAATCTGATACTGGTGGTAAAGTTGTTGTCGTTGTAGTTGTTGTCGTTGTAGATTGCACTAGGTATGCTACAACATAAAAATCAATATTAGGTACTGATTGAGACGATGGGGCGTTTCCAGAATCATTAGCGTTTCCAGCGTCAATATAATCTAATGATGTATTTCGTATATTAATTGACACCTTGTCTGTATCATTTACAAAAGAATAAGCAACAACTAAACCGTCTGGAAGAGATGATACTGGAGATGCAAATATAGCATATTTTTCATCTAAATTTACTCCTTCAAAATCAATAACGATAGTATGAGATTGATTTATAGCAATGCTTGGAATAGAGATAGTAGCTATAGTAGCTTTAATATCTCCAGTTGTTACAAACCTATCTAAAGTCTGCCAAGAGTCAACACCATTACCAATTTTAAATGTATTACTGTCTACTGCGAAAGCTGGCTCACCAGATGCCAGAATAGGATTAGAGGCGTTTAGTTCTGTTAGCTCGCCTCTTCTTAACAACATATTTTGATAATGTGATGCCACTTAAAATACCTCGTCAATGGTCCAATCAACCTTGCGTGGTGGGAATCCATCTACATCACTAAATACCCAAGAGCCATTTTGTGATAGCATATCTTCGGCATCGCTTTGTCGAATCCAAAAACTTCCATCTGGTTGATCAAGTCGTTTTTCGCCGCCATTCCATACACCCCACGAATTTTGGACTAAAAATAATGTTTCATTATATATTTCATGAGAATCATCCATTCCTATCCAAGCCATCGCGTGACCCCAAGAGCCACTTCTTTTTGCTATACCATATTTATCTCTACGAGAACTAAATCCAACATTACTACATACGCTAATAGAGTAACCATTAGCTAAAGCATCTCTAGCTTGGGCTACGGTATTAATTAGACTAATTGTTTTAACTTGATGTTTAACAGCTTCTTTGACTAGATCATCTGGAACTCCACTTCTGCCCCATGATCCACCTATAGCACTATATGCTGACAAGTCATACTTATCATATTTTTTACGAAGAAGAATACCGCCAGTTTGGTGAACGAACCTCGCCGCACCAGAACAGGACATACCTTCACCTCCGTGTCCGCGAGAGCCATAAATAGCCTCAGTAGCTCCACGGGCTACGAAATCTTCTCGCTGACCACCTATTATTTCGCAACTACGTGTAACGTCTACGCTATTACGTGTTGCATGGGAAACACAGTCTCCCTGAACTTGTCTTTCTGAAGGTCCAAATGTTGGATCGAATTTTAGTAGATTTTTGAATGGAAGAGCAATTTTGCCTTCGCCAGTACCAAATAGCCCATATGCTGCGGCTCCAAACAATGGATGTGGCAATTCCCCTAAGAGTTTTGCCACATCCTCTGGATCGCACCAAGAGCCATTAAATCCATCTCTATAAGCTTTTAATAGCTCATTTGGTGTTTTAAACATTACTTTACTTCCTCTTTTACATTGCCTTTAGCCCATTTAACAACACTGTCGATAACAATTGTTACCACAGGTACTAATAGTACGCCATTTGCACCCAAGTCTAGTGAACTTAAATGTTCACCAACATAGGTTAAAACAGCGGCTAAACCGACTAAAACTGCATTCTTTACTAAACCAAGAGCATCTTTTCTATCTAAAGAATATTTGGCTGACATAGTTATACCTCTTTTTGTTCTGAAACGCTAACTAAAAACCCATCTTGTTTTTCTTCATTTATCCTATATGGATATCCCGTCATCCTTATTACCATACCATTCTGCATTTTGGTTATTCTGACGAATTTACGATTAAGATGTAGGCAAGATTTGAATTCTTGTAAAAGGTCTTCTCTGTCTTCTTCGTCTATGCAATTCAACCAATCATAACCCTCTAAATTAGAGGAGATATCTTTCATAAATTCACAAAAATTAACATTACTCCAAACTAAACGCCCCTCATTGTCAGTTTCAAATAGGGCGGCTTGGCTATAATGTAGAGATGCTTTTGTTCGTTGTTCTATAACTTTTTGCCTTGTTTCCATCCTATGACAAGTAGTACGCAAATCAATTATTGCGTCTTTTATGCTATTTCCACCATTGGTAGTTAATTCTTTACGAATTACTTCCATAGATTGGACTACTTGCTCATGAGTATTTACTACTTTAATAACTGGTTTGATTAGTCTAACCCAAACCAAACTTAAAAAAGTTCCCACAGCGCCAAAGATACTAACAAGAAATGTTAACAATTCTGGATCTACTTTGAGCAAGTGATCTAGCATTTTTTACCCTTTGTGGTACTGGAAGATAGACGCCCAAAAAGAGCGTCTATCCCCAATAAGTGCTGATAAAGAAACAAATTAAGCTTCGTAGCTATCTTTGGCCTTGTAAGCCACATTAACTGGCTTAATTGCTCCAAACATGTATGTAAGCTCGCCGGGAACTGATCTGGTTAGTGTTGCTGCACCGTCCACAGCGGCGGTAGAACCGTCGATTTGAACGAAATTGCTTGCACTACCAGCGCCAGTACCCTTTGTTCTGCCGGGAACAACCTGTGTAGATGGTCTAGCTAGGATATTAAATGTAGCATCGGCATCAGAACCAAGTCTACGAGTCTTAACTAGCTTATGAATAGATGAGCGATTAACACCGTCATACTCAGCGCCGGGAACGTTGAGCATATCTGTTGCTATGTTGTTAATCTTGGCTGCACTGTCGCCAGCACACTTAACAATAAAGTTTCTTTCGCCAGCGGCTGCGCTGGGGAAATAAGCTAAAGTACCGCTTGAAAGAGCCTTAGTAACACCCCAAGGATCGCTTGTGGAGCCACCTGTGCCATCATTGGCTACTACCTTAGAACCATAGTCTGCATTGGCGTGAAGCTCATTTAAACCGATTACACTAGTAACGGGACTGTTGGAGGCTACGTTGCCAGCATTGACTATTGTTCCACCGTTGTTTTTCTTACCAGAACCTTTTACAGTTGTACTTGCCATTGTATATTCTCCCTAAATTAAAACGAAATGGTGAGTCCGCATCCTGTAAAAGTCCTAGTCCTAATAAATTATACACTTTAAAGGAATTTTCGCTGGAAGTTTTTGGTCAATTTTTTAAGCTTCTTTCTTACCGTTTCACGGCTAATATTCCTTTTATTTGCCATTTCTTGAATAGTCATATTGCTAATTTTATCAAGTAGCAACTGTCTATCTTCATCATTGGTAATCTCATCTAGTATGTCTATCATCAAATATCGCTCATTATTTTGAGCCATATTATCATGTAGTTTATGCTTACATTTACTAGACTTATTCTTAAACTTAATCTCTTTTAGGCACTCAATAAATACCCCATTGAATAAATATGTAGTAAATTTCGTATTCTTCTCTGGCTTAAAATTCAAAAAAGCCTTCCACAAAGCATTAAGCTGGCATGTATAAATAGTATCTTTATCTAGCTGATTTCTGAATCTTCTAGCTGCCTTATGCATGATATTAGTAATATCTTTGTCCTGTAGAGCCTTTTCAATTTTAACATCAATCTTTTCCTCTATCATAAGTTTCCCCTTTAGTAATTAGTTCATTTTCAATACTTTTTCTTACATCTGCAAAATTAAACATTTGCCCGATGCCTATAAAGAATCTGTAACGACTACAGATTTTCAATATCTCAACACCATCTATTTCATTTAGCTTATCTTTGATTCTATGTGTAATATCAAAATTTGTATGTCCAATCCAACAATCAAAGTTAGACAACATTGATATGTCTTCTATGAGTTGTTGCGACATTGGGATCATCATTGGTGGAGGCATCATGTTATGAGTCTTTTCACTAATTTCATCATCTTCATCTACACCTTCATCTGTAGGAATAGAGTCAATCATTTGACTCATTATGTTTTCCATAAGTGTGTGAATGAGCGGAGAAGAAATTTGTTTTTCTATAAGATCTTCGTACTTTTGCCAGCCAATCTTCAGTTTTTTCTTCACAGCAGACTCCTTTGCTATCTTAGCATATCGGAAGGCTTGATACAAGGTTCGTCCTTCATACTCTCCTTACTACTGCGCATTATTTTTTTTCCAGCCTGCTCACTAATGTGTGTAAATACTTTAATGAGTGCTTCTTCTTGTCCCTCTTTAATAAGTCCATTTTTTACCATCTCTAGTGTTTCTAAATAGCTTGAATCTTGACTTAATATGTCTAAGATTTTGCATAGAGCGTTAAGTGATTTTGAATCATAATCGCTTAATGCTATATCTATCATAGGCGTTTCATTTGCGTCATCTAGAATATGATATGTAATAGATGCCAATATATTATTATCCTCTTCTTGTGGAGGTTCAATTGGTTCTTGTTTATCTTTTTTGAATAAGAAATCAAACATGTTGTAGTATATTATTTATAGAGTTATCCCAAGTAAAATCGGAAGATGTGGTAATTCCAGCAGTGTTTTGGCCAAGATTGCCAGATTGTTTTAAAGAATGGATAGCTCTACAATGTTCTATAGCTTGATCTATTTGGTTTTTACCCAGCGTTGCCCACTTGCCGTGAGCGCCATGAAACCACTGGCCGTCATATGCAGTTTCGTAATTATCAACACTTATAAGATTACAATTGTCTGTATTACAGAATTCTGTGTGGGCAGCGTAGCTTGTGGCTATCGTGTGTTTACCGCAAGCCATCATTTCCAATAACTCCAAATTCCATCCCTCCGCTCTTGCTGGAAATATCCCGCAATCGGTTTGACGCATTATATTATACACTTCTTCTTGGGTATTAACTCTATCTATAAACCTAATTTTACTAGCTAATTTAGATTTTAGATATAGATTCTTCCAAGCCATTTCATCATCTGGTTTTAGAAATGGGTTTTGGCACATCATCCATAGTTCAACATCATCATCTTCATTAAAAGCTTTAGAAAAGATTTCCGGTATAACATCGTGTCCTTTCCTAATTTCCCACTTGCCGCAGTTGAAAAAGATTGTTTTACCAGTGTTATTAGGGTTTTCTGGTTTGAAAATAGACAAATCTACACCTAGTGGTATTACATGTATATTATCTTTAGGTAGATTAAGATTATTGATTGCCACATTTTTAGCCCAATTTGAACAAACAAACATATCATCTACTGAATTTAAGTGATGTTTTTCTAGTTTACTAAACTCGTCCAACTCAAAGATTGGAAATCCAATCCTGCGTCCTTTTCCAGCGAATTGAGCCATATCATGCTGATGCCATATCTTAATACATGGCGCATTAAAGTCTAAGAAACTAGCATTTTTAAGGCATTGAGATATAATATTGGCATCTTCTTGATTAGTAACTTGAGGTTGACCAAGGCACCATAATGATGTATATCTTTTTGCTGCCATTCGCTTTACAATGTTTAGCGATGCAACACCATATCCTAGCTGGTTAATAGGAGATACGATATTTATTGATTGCATATTATTTCCTTTTCTAATAGTTTCATAGCGGCAACATTAAATGATCCATGAAACCCAAAAGATTGATATGTGTCTATATTATTTCTATCAAAAGGCTTATGCGTTGATGGATGCTCAACAGAAAATCTATATGCCAGTTTTACGCTTGGGTATTTAATTCCCATCTCCAAAGTCTTAGCATAATTGTATGAGCATATAAACCAATCTTCTGGAGTTGCTAATTCTCCAGCACTTAAATGCGTTTGAAATTTTACTCTAGGATTATACTTAATAGTTGATGCATCTTGCAAGTATTTTTTGCTTCGTAAAGAGAATCCGCCATTACCAACTAGATTAAATGGCTTATTCTGTCTAATATTTTGCAAATCAAAATCTGACATTAACCAAGGCGCACCAATATAATCGTAGTTTAAAAACTCGTCTGTCCAAAAATTAGCATCGATGATAAATCCATCTTGTTGAAAAGTTAAACAAAATTCAGTCTCAATATAATTTTTTAAGTAATGAACAAAAAATTCACTATAAGATTCTCTAGTAGTTATTGGTATTTTAATAATTGGGATTTTACAATCTGGTATGTCTGAGCATGAAATGATTTTTATATCTTTGAAACTTGCTTGACTTAAACATTTTTTTAATGCCAAAGATGTTTGATATGCATGATTTGGCAGTCCCATTATAGTCACTAATGTAATATTATCAAAGTGCATTGCATCACAATTCCTTAAAAAAAAACCATCTTTTTAGTTTAGTTTTATCTTCTACAGAGTTAATATACTGTAAATAACCAATAATTTCTTCCATAGATCCAAATATATGCTCATGATCTAACATGAAAAATAACCAGTTTGGAGCATTATTTTTTCCTTGCTCGCACCAAATCAAAATTGGTTTTTTCTGTCTATTAGCTGTTACTATTTCTTCATAAGTACCACAAGCATGAACATTCAAGTCAATATGTGCTATTAAAAAGTCAGAAACATCAACGCATCGAAGATCGGCATTGCGTATTGAGCCGTAGATATTTCTTATCTTGTTGTATTGCTTCGTTTCCTTATAATAGTCTATCCACCATCTAGCTTCTTCGTCTTCTTTAATTGAATGAATTGGTTTATCGCATGGGTCAAGTACTCCAATATTCATTTTCTTTAGCTCTGGCGTAATTTTTTGTCTCCATTGAATGCCACCATCTGGAACTCTATCCATGGCACCAATCAAATAAGTACGCATACCCTTTAAGTTATTTGTTGAATCCATTGTCTATGCTCCACCAGATTTTATTTATACCTAAAGATTGAAGAATTTGATCACACCTTTCGCAAGGCTTGCTGCACCTTAATTGCCCACGCTTGTTTAACCTTATTATAACCATTTTCATACTGCTATCTATATAGTATTTTCCCCAAAGCCTAGATATTAAATCTGTCTCAGCATGAAAATATGGGTAGTCAGTATCAAGATTAAATCTTTTAGATAACAGCAATGCTTGAGTATGGGTTTTTTCTGGATTATTTTGACCTATTGCTAACAGCTTGCTTTTTCTAAACCCAAAAGCAAAATGAAAGAATTTATTCTTTGTACTTCGTGCCTCTTTGGCTTTTGGTAACAATGATAACGCTATGTCTAATGATTGATCTATAATGCTCATTTTTTAAGTACGTCCGATATAAATTCTTGTACGCTAGTCGCGGTATTATTTTTAAAGTAATCAAGAACCATTTTTCTAGCAACCCTCTTTTTGTATCCAATCGCAATAAGAGTGTCAATACAATCTAACTGCAACTTGGTAATCTTGTTATCCTTGGGGCTTTCATAAAAATTATTAGTTGTGGTATTATTGATAACAGATGGGCCATTATCTTCAATATATCCAAGAGTAAACAAATCTAGTGGCTGTTTATGTACATCGGCCTCAAAGAAAGCTTTGATAGCAAAAACTGCAATACCAAACACAAAAATTAATGCCCACACCTGTCCTACAGTTTCTGATGGTTGTGGATTCATAGTTTTTTCTCCTCTTACGTATGATACCATGATCATCGTCAAAGTCAAGAGCCAACCTTAAATAGAAATGGCCCGATACGCCAAGTTGGTTATCGGGCCACTTCATAAAAGGGATGCTAGTTAGATTCAGGCAACTGTTTCTTTAATATCCTGAGTTGTACCGCCAGAAGGTCCAAGGGAAATTTCATCTGCCATTACGCAAACTGAATTTCGCTGATTGCCTTCCTTATCTTGGTAGTCATCAATCTTAATCTTACCTTGCACACCAACTAGTCTACCCTTACTCAAATGATCCTTAAGTGCTTCAGCCATCTTACCAAAACAAAGAACATTTAGATATAGAGTGTCATCATTACGCCGATCATTAACAGCCATGCGAAACTTAGCCATAGAAGTACCCTTCTGTGTTACGCTAAATTCTGCATCCTTTGTTAGTCTGCCGCAACCAAGCCAAGTGTTAATATTCATGCTATCATACCTCCAGTGCGTTACGAATTCTTCCACGAACAACCTGTGTATTTCCACGATTATATGTACCAAGTGTGGCACTATAAATATTTCTAGCCAGCCTTCGTGAAATACCTAGAAGACTTGCTGCAAACTCAGTATCTTCTCTCGTATTCCTAAAAAAGCCAAGTCCAGACTTGTGTGCTAGTGCTGTAATTGGATTTAGAGTAAAGCCCCTAGCTGGGCCACTCTGGATTGTAGCAACTAGCTTATTGTTGCTATCAACATCCCAATGATATGAAAATGCAATATTATCCAAACGATCATAAAACTCATTAAACTTCATAGCTAATCTCCTAAAATGATTTCTTTTACTCGACCACATTTGCTACATTAGATCTAGCTTTATTAACTTCTTCTCGACCTAGATGTAGATACTCATTTAGCTTATTGATTTCTTGTTCAATAGCATTCTTTTGATTATTCAAATCAACAATTGCTTTTGCCACCGTTTGAAGGTGAGCTTCAGCCATCTCTAAAACTTTCATATGTCCTCCTTTTTATTATACCGTGCGTAACAAAAACTTGCAACCATCATGTTTCATAAGTGATAAAATCTAAAACCTGTTTGTGTGTCCACGTTGGAAGATATTGTCCATATGTACTTAATTTAGCTATATCCTCATAATCTTTCTGAAGTTTACATATTAGTGTTGCTAAGAATACTAAGTTATCATTCTTAATACATTCCTGTATTAATTGTAGCATTTCTTCAACATCTTTTTTATTCTCTTCCATGCGGCCATTCCTCCAGTTGTATGTTAGCTTCATTGAATAGCCCTCTGGATATTTCGAAATCTATTTCCCACCTATTTCTACATATTGTGTTCTGATATGAAACAACTCTTTTAATACCAGACTGAATAATCATACCTGCACACTTAGGACACGGCATGAATGGATAAGTATATATTGTGCATCCATCTAGCGGCCTCTTTGCAAACATTAATGCGTTATTTTCAGCATGTACTATCACAGAATATTTTGTGTCTCTATGATTCAACCTATCGTCATCTTTAATTCCTCTTGGAAATCCATTAAAACCAACTGAAACAATAATATTTTGCTGATCAACAACTACTGCACCAACTTTAGTGGATGGATCTTTAGACCAAGATGATATAAACTCAGCTAAATCTAAAAATCTTTTATCCCAATTTGTTAAATTCATACCACAGCAATCCTAAATTAGCAAATGAATATCCAGCCCACATTAATGAATGAGAATAATCTTTCTGTATAAAGCATGATATCGAATTAATCATGTATAACAGTGTCGAAATTATAATACTAACTATTGCTGCCATTAAATTGTCTTATCAAAATGAGTTCTATTTACACGGATAAATTCAGCACACTTTGGTAAATCTTTTAGTGAGTCTGCACCAACATAAGCACAAGCACTTCTGATTCCACCTAGAATATCTTTCATTACATCTTCTGCGTACCCTTTATATTCTACTCTAACTACCCGTCCTTCGCTAGCCCTATAATCTTTAATTCCGCCATATTTATTTTGGGCCTTGTGAGAACTCATTCCATAAAATGTAAGACTTTTCTTTCTTTTGAATGTTTCATAACCCGGATCAAATGGTTGCCAGAATGGGCCAGCTAATCCAGCCGCTTTACACTGATATTCATACTCCCATTCTCCCTCGCATTCTTCTGTGCCAGCGAACATTCCACCTAGCATAACGAAGTCTGCGTTGGCTGCAAAAGCCTTTACAACGTCTGCCGGTATCCTACATCCCCCATCTGCACAAATCAATCCTAAACGCTTGTCTTCACTCTTTAATCCATGAGCGGCATGAGAACATTCAGCTATAGCAGATAACTGTGGATATCCAACGCCAGTTTTTAATCTTGTTGTACACGCCGAACCGGGGCCAATACCAACTTTAACAATGTCTACTCCACCGTGAAGAATCAATTCTTGAACCATTTCTGGAGTGCATACATTGCCAGCCATTATAATTGGATAACTTCCAAATGTTTGTCTAACTTTAGCACAGAAACTCACAAAATTATCTGTGTAACCATTAGCAACGTCAATACATATATTAGGTATATAAATTAACTTTGTGGCTAATAGTTCTAACTTAGTAATATCTTCATTTTTGATTCCCATGCTATACCAGCACGTATGAAAATCTGTCATATGTTCTGCATAATCTTCTATATTATAATGTTTATGCAGACATGTAATTGCTTGGAACTTTTTAAGACTATTAGCCATAGCGAATGTTCCAGTGGTATCCATATTTGCTATCATTAATGGAACGCCACTCCATTTCTGCGTGGAATGATAGAAAGAATATCTTTTATCAACCAAAACATTGACCCGCGATGCGGCTTGCGATCTTTGTGGAACGAGTAAGACATCATCAAAGTCTAATTTAGGTTCATTATTAATTTTCATTGAGTAATTCCTTTGTGTTTTATTATTGGTAGATGTAGGATTCGAACCTACGAAGCTAATAGCATTTGATTTACAGTCAAACCCCTTTGACCGCTCGGGAAATCTACCGATTAAGAGTAAACGGGTTGGGTTTCCCCATCCCCGTTATACCCTCAAATAGCCCAATCAGACATTCATCAAGAGATGCCTTTTGGCAAGAACATTATTGATCTTATCCATCTTTGCGGTGACTTCAACAACCCATTCACGATTACGTTTCTTAGTTGCCATATAAGCCTTATCCTGCTCTGTCATATGGATAACTTTATCGAACACGCTGTCAAACTTTGCCACAACTTCATAACGGCATGTACGAAGCTTTTGAAACTTGTGGTCTGTAGGAACGCTAACAACGTCGCGTGGATTAACCTTACAAATCATAAGCTGATTACCACCATCATTATCTTCGCCCTCATCCATATTAATGCCACCATAAGACTTTGCATAATCAATAGCACCAACATGCAACCCCCTACCACAACCATTGTCGCGGTTATTATCAACTTGATTACGAGGCACTGAACACACACTGCCTACGGAATTATCAAACGTGCGAGAATAAATATCCTTGAAGTCTGGACCAACAGCCTTGTATGCCAAGAAGTGTCCATCCATAGTAATAGGCATATGCTTATTCTCCATAAAGTCGAACAATTCAACGATAGCATGATCAGAAGGATTCTGACTCATATTATCAAGGAAGTTAAGCATTGGCTCAAAAGGAAATCCCTGCTTAACCATATCCAGAATTGTGCTGGTGAACATATTAGGCATCTTAATGCCATCCCAATTAAGAACACCGTCAGCACAGTTGACATAGCCCTCACAATAAGCATTAAGGTGAGAAACAATATCATAGCAAGCTTCGAAGTGTTCAACATTGCCAGACTTAAGATGATTAATAAGCTTATGATAATTTGGGTGAGACTTACCAAAGCTATATGTTTCACCACTCACGACCGCAGTAACATCACCGTCATTTGTAATAATGTATTTCATAATTTTGCTCCTAGTTAAACCTTTCACAGTGTAGTATTTTCAACGCTATCGATGTACTCAGCCACAAGCTTACGATCAGTATCACTCCATACGCTAGAGATAACCTTAAGCAGAGGATACTTCTTCATCTCTTTATCAAACTCATTAGCAAACTTATCATTGTTGATCTTCACGTTACTGAAGTTGACAGGCTGAACGTTGTGCAACTTCTGTGCCATCGTCTGAATAGTATACATGTCGCTACCAATGTTGTCAATAGCGCTGGTATACTCATTATACTCTTCCATGATTTGCTTTGCCCTACCATTTGTCTGCGTCATCTTAAGAACGTCGGTCCACCTATCATTCCTTTGGTGAGACAGTGCATAGCGACTGTGTACCTTAATGATGTTATCGTAATTTTGCTCAACTGCGGTTGAGAAAATCTTTTCCAACATCCTGCAACCATCAGACCAGTTGCTACGCTCATTAAGCTTCCTGTTTTTAACAACAGATGGCTTAATCATATAGAACGTGGCATCACCAATCATTTCAGGATACTTATCATGAATAAAACACAGAACACCACGCAGATATTCTTCAGTGATATCAGAGTATCCAATCTTAACGTCACCCTTTGCTTCAGTGAAGTAGTGGGCATTTTCATACTTGACACTCATGTTACATGCTTCAAACTTACCAGTTTCCTCGTTGAAAACTTGAGCCTGAATTGCAGGACCGTCAGACGATCCACCGCTACTCTGGCGATTATATTCTACCTTTGGCAAGCTAGAAGTAAACACAACGTCTTCTTTAGTTGCTCCACCCATAACATCATACATGAGGCAGTTATCAATCGTTTCATTAGAGTCAAGCTTGTACACATAATAGGTTACACTGTCGTATGACTCTCGCATATGCTGCTTAAGCCTGCTGATGCCACCGCGAGGCAGATCATCAACAACATACTTATGACTATTTCCAAAGTGCATTCTCTCAGGGGTATCAGTATCAATCTTCTTACGATAAACACCCTTATACAGAGACTTGCAAGAAATCTTGTTCTTAATATCAATACTTTCACCAGCAATGCTATCGAACAGCTTGATATCATTCCATACGATAGACTTCTGGAGAGAATCAACAGCAGACTTGATGGATGAACACTGATCACTAATCTGAACATACTTCTGTCGTGCCTTAAACAGCGTAGGTTGATTCTTGATTTGCTGCTCAATCTTGTTAGCAATATCATTAGCGATATTCCTCACGACGTTGCGAATGTTCTTCTTAGTCTCGGTGCTATAAGACAAAGACTCACGACTAGGAGTAATGTCAACGTCACCGATATTTACAAAGATACGCAGGCCACTGGAATATTCAACGAACTTTGCTTCAGAATTGTTAGTATCTTGATTCATAATCTGAGAGTAATCAAGCGGGTAAGCAATTTGACCCATGATAATCAGATTAGATGATTCATTGTCATCAAAGAACCAGTTGTCACCTTCAAGAACCTTTGCGGGTTGTGCATAGTTGATCTTCTCGCCAATAAAGTTGGGGCGAACCTTGAAGAATTCGTATACCTTATTTGCTTCACGTACAAATCGGTAAACGTCATCGCTCTTGACGTTGATAGAAACCTTGATGCCATTAGGCTCAGTAGTATCAACTTCGTCAAGCAAAGAGAACGTGGGGCTACCATCCTCATTCTTGTAGCCAGTATACAAACGCTTCTTACCATCAAGATAAGCTTCGACGGTAAAGCTATCGGAGTAGGCAAATGGAGCCTTGCTGCCAAGACCAAGGCAACCAACGGCATCGTTGCTATTGTTGCGAGTACTACGGAAATACGTAGTATAAAGCTGCATACAATTGTCGTGACTCATGCTTGTGCCGTAGTCACGAATGTAAAAGTGGGGCTGAATCGCAGTGGGCAAATGCACATCAAAAGGAATATGAGCCTTGCCAGCATCAACGTGCGAGTCATATGCGTTAGTAGAAAGCTCACGCACAACGGCAAGAATCTTGTTAGAATACAAGCCGTCAGAAAGGATAAAGAATGCCTTAGAGGAAGCCTCAATACTGAACTTCGACTCTTCAAAATTACCAGACTTCTCAATGACGTTGGTGCTAGAATGCAGTTTCATAATTGCTTGTTCTCCAAATAGGTGCTAGGTTACTGACTACAGCGTGATTATACTTCATTCATCGGCACTGTCAAGTGGCTCTCTTGAATTTTTTTTGCGTCCTCTGGAGAATGACCCATCAGAATTAGAGTTGAGTACAGTCCATATATAGAAATAAGATCAAGTATCATCGCAATTCCTCCACGCAAAATGTTAATGTGTTTTCTACAAAGTCTTCTGTTTTATTGTCCTTAAAGTCTTCCCAAGCATCTATAAAATTTCTGACATTTTCTATATCTTCTTTGCAATACTTATAAGAGATATAATCATCTGCTTCATATTCCCAAATTACTACGCAATCACTGCCAACATCTATATCTCTTAGATCTTGTTTGAAAAATCTAGATGCTAGGTATTGGATTGGTGAATATTGTGTATTTTTGATTGCCCTAATAATGTCGCTCTCATGCATTTCAAGCTTTATCATTTGTCCACCCCAAAGATTTAGAAACAATAGGTAATTGATATTTGAAAATTTCTTTGATATTATTAGCTATGTCCATATGTTCCTTCTGTGTTCCATGAGATGATCGTAAGTCTATATAGTGAATCCAAGATCGTATCGATCCGCTCATGTATAGTCTTGTTGGAGTGGCTAATGGTAATACGAATCTAGCACATTCTTTAGCAATGCCATCTGCTACCATGCCATCATAAATAGCTTTTGACTTAGCGAAGTGTTCACGTATTTGTGTATTCCACTTTGTTTTAATTTCATCAGATATATCATCAATACTGTTTTGTCTATTCTTAGTATCTTGCCGTCTAAGTTCAAATAGAGGAATATCTTTGGCTAGCAATGTTGTGTCAGCATATCTCTGGCTGAACTCTTGAAATGTAAAACTTCTATGACGAAGGATTTGTGCGGCTATACCTCTTGTTGTATTTACTTCAACCGTCATAAAAGCTTGTTCAAATATACTCCAGTGTTGATTCTTAATACAGTAAGCCAATAGCTTTTCACAATTTTCATTGTTCTGATTACTAGGATTGGATACTCTAGCACAATACGCCATTAGGTTTTCTGCGTCTGGCGTAAGACTTATCAATTTAATGTAGCTCATAGAATGTCCTGTTTTCTTGAAATTTTGTTTGATGTTCTAACCATTGATTGTCAGTTAAGTGATTGAATATTGCAGTTGCTACTTTGCTAACACTTTTAGCTACTCCGCTAGCTTCTGGTCCAGCATCTAATTTAGCCCAATAATAAAGACCATCTGCTTTGTCTTTGATTACTTCGTAGTTCTTTTCCTTTGCCCACTTTTTAATTTCAGAAATTGTCATAATAGTCCTAAACAATCTAGCACAAACCTCAATACGTATCCAACCCAAAATCCACCAATAATAGCTATTGAACAAGATCTAAGGTCTATTTTTAAGTTTCTCATAATATGTCTTGCAGTCCTCAACTACGCTTTCATTCCAGCTACGATAATTCATTAAATGTCCAAACACAAAATGGCAAGGGTCATCACATAATACAATTAAGTTATTATAGTCAAATTCTAAATCTGGATTTAAATGATAGGGCTTTATGTGGTGTACTTCTAATTTTTTATTTCTCCCACAAGCAGCACAGTTTGGATTTATCTCTAAAAATTCTTTTCTAAGTTTTGTCCACTTGTATGATCTTGATTCAAAGTCATCTTTAGTTTTAAAAAGTAACGAGATTAGTTTATTAAACATGATTACTTTTGCATAGCCTCTTCGTGTGTGATCTTTCTTTTGTGTGCGAATCCGTTTCCGAATCCAGCCATATAGGCAATCTTTATTGCTCTGAATGATTCTTCGTTAGCTAGAATTAAATCTATATTCTCTTGAGTCCAACTGATAAAACTTTTTTCTTCATCGCATACGTCATCAAGATCAAAATAAAGATCTTCGAATGAATAGCTTTCTTTGTGTAGCCTAGTGTTCACAGTGCTAAAGATAATAGCATCACACTTGTGTTCTGGCTTTACGTTGACAAAAATAGATGTTACTACAACTTCTTCTAGCAATGCGTTGTACAATTTCTGACCCATCTTAACCAACTGGGCTTGATCCAATCTCATCGTCGCACTCCATTTCTATATTATTCTCGTCAACATTATCTCTAACTAAAAATGCATGATACGCATGTTCTAAGCCTTCAGATGCTCTTAATATCCATAGATCAGCATTAGTATTAATATCAAATTGATCTAGCTCTTCAATCAAATATTGAAGCATATGTAGATGACCAACCTCATTAAGTATGGATTGGATTTTTTTCTTATTATCTAAATATAGAGCTTTTTTGGCGTTTATCATGTTCAATCTTTCAAAATGTAGGTCTACCTATTGTAGCCTACTCAAAACTCTTTGTCAACAGCGTTTTTATTTTTCTGACTTAAAGTTTTCTAAAATTGTCACAATTTCATCTATCCAAGGCTTATGAATACTAACCCTAGTGTGGCCAGACCAATCATTGTAATTAGAATTTAAAGACCCATCATCAGCCATAACGCATGAATTTATGCCAGCTAACTTTTTATCAATGAATAGTCCACCGCCGCTATCTCCATTGGCAATTAAAAACTCTAAACTTGTTTTTGTGCCTTTGTTTAAAGAGCATATCAACAACTCTTTAAATGTTTCATCAACTATATTTGAGCCAGCCCGCTTATGACCATCATGATTAGTTGTTCCGCTTTTATGGTTTCCGGTTATGCCCATTCCAGAAATACTGCAAATTTTACCAACTTCATCATCTTTGCCATACAATTCTGGATAAAAGTCTAATATTGCTTCTTTTTCTAGAAATCCTATAGCTATATCTTTTACGGCAAATGTGTCTTTATTGTACTCTGCTGGATAAATAGACGCTACAATATTAATTTTATTATCCTTATCCAGTAAGATAAACGATTTTTCATTTACTGCTTCTGATAAAATATGGGCGGCTGTTAGTATAATTTTGGGCTTAATAATTACGGCTGAAGCAAAAAACTTCTTTCCGCTTCCTTTATCTATGCCACCAAGCTCCACCACGCACTGGTGTTTTTTGCCGTATTCAATATATTTTTCGTCTGGAACATTTGGGTCTATTGTTCCAGCTAAACTATTTCCACAAAATAAACAGATTAGAACTAAAAATTTAAGGAGAGTATTCATTATAAAGCCTTTTTAGTGGTTAAGGTGGCCTTATAATATATACACTTTTATCTCTACCCCTCTTCTGTAAAGCCTATATTTAGAGTTTTGATTTCTTCATAATCCACTATATTTTTAAGCTCAATAATGAGTATGGAGTCTCTATTTAGCTGGTTAGACTGTGCATATTTAGATATCAATTCCTGCACATTTTTGCAGATATATTCACAGCCTATGTTTTTATCAAGTTTTATAGATGTACGCATAATAAAATGAGGGATGATGTTTAGTCATCCCCCAAGTGGTTTAAGTTGTATAAATAAGATTATTCTTCACGCACCAAAGTAACACCAAATTCTCCCGGCTTGGCTGGAGCAATTGTGTCAGCGGCCACGAATTCAAATGTGGCTGGAGAACTAACATTCCCAGCATCATCAACGTCAACCAGAGTAAGAACCACATTATCATTATCAGAAAATACAAGTTCACCAAACGAAGTTGTATCACTTGGATGTGTACTCGTACCTACAACTTCTCCATTCACACTAACCGCAAGTCTTCTCTCAATAACATCATTATCAACTACCGAACCGGCTGTAACATTATATACTAGCATTTTAGTATCCCCTCTCTTAGAACGAACAAATATTGCTTTTAAATTAGACGGATGAATTGTTCGCATATTCATACGTCTGAGTTCTTTGACAACTTTATTCCACATTAATGTATTGGTTAATATTAGCACAAAAACCAATATAATGTAATAAAAAACATGTATTGTCATTGAAAACTCTTTAACAAGTAGCGGGCCACAGCTTATTATACTTCGCCTGCTGGGTTTGTGCTTTCGTTTTTTTCATGCTGAGCGACTTCTTCATCGTCAGCGTTCCAAAATCTGCAATAAAATCTTTCTCCCATCTTGTCTATCATAGATTGTGAGTATCCATTATCAACAAGCCACTTTCTCATGTCTGGATATTTTTCGCTATCCCAAATCTTAGGGAAGTTATATTGCCAACCAGAAGGTGGATCAACGTATAATTTGCTCATTTTCAAACTCCATTAAAGATGTTTCTAGTTGCTCTATTGATATCTTGCTTTCGATATTATCTATTGTTCTACTGTTTTTTGAGTGTGTTATTTCCATATGGCAATTAGAACACATAACCCTGCATTTTTTGATTTCGTCTACTAAATCTTTTGCTTCCACAGATTTGTAGTATAGCCGATACATGCCACCAGCACAAGTCCTTTTTGAGCATCCGTTCTTTGTTAATTCTGATTTATCATGCTCTGGCAAATGATCAAAACATAATGCCGATGGATGCTTATTATACCCACAAACACAACATCCTACAGATAATTTGTATTTATCTACTTGCTCATGTCTAAATTTGATGGTTTCTTTACTTGTTTTACTCATTTTTGTTTCTAAAAACAATGGAGTATCTAAGATCTTTTACTGGATATATTGAATGTTTCCATGACCATCTAATAGTATTCCTTAACTGAACAATCATTTTTGGAAGTAATTCGATCTCAAATCTGTCATTTGTTCCTACCTTTTCAAATAGCATAGTTGCGGAGGAATTGACACTTAAGATAGTTACTACGGGTCCACTAGCCCTTCTATCTATATGTGGAGCAATATAATCATTTACAATGTATTCATTTATATTAATAGCATCTGGTTTATTTGATACAATATTGCTTTGAACTAGTTTTTCTGATATTTTATCTATATATGATGGGAAAAGATTTGTTTGATAGTTGTTGTGACATACTTCAGTTGATCCATATCTAAGCACACGATTTCTATCTATATACTTATTTGATGGTTTAGCTTTTTGTAGCTCTTGTTGTATTTCTTCTATCAAATCGCTATGTTCTTCATCCGTGATAAAGTCTGGATAAATACTTAGTCCAAGTTTATTGTGGTCTATCATTGATTTTTGCCAGATAAGATATGATCAAAATAAATAATATCAAGTCCCACATTATTATACAAGCAGTTAACACAACTAACATTATCTCCAAGATCTAACTCTATACCACATTCCATTTCGTCCTTGAGCCGATGCATCTCCTGTTAGCCTCATGTTATTACCGGGAGTACAAGTATTACAATTAGGACTAGAACCATAACCAACTCCTTCAAAACTACCAATAACGCCCCAAACATGGCCAGTAATGTTATTAGCTGCCATATAATTAGCTTCTGCTTGACAACGTTCTTGATCATTTCCATTGTTAATGCTAGTGGTATAGCTATAAGTTTTTGTTGGATAATAATACTTTGGACCAGCCGCATGAACACTAATAATTGAACTAAAACTGATAAACATTGCAATAGAAAAAGTTTTCATTATTTCCTCCTTGAAATTTTAAGTTAGTGGAAAAGATCCCCGAAAGTGTGCATTGCTAAGAGGCATCGGGGATTTGCTTTTCCAGTTTATATATCAACGAACAACACTTCGAACGCGGGCAACCGTGCGGCGACCAACATTTCGCGTAGCTTCTACCGTGCGTCGTGTTACCTCAACAGGAACGCTAATAAGCTCGCGGGCTACGGTAACAGTACGGCTGCGAAGATTGCAGCTACCATTAACGCACTCACCAGCGTTGACGGTTGAAACACAAAGACACAAAGCAACACATGTAATAAAAGTCTTCATAAATTCTCCTTAAGTTAAAAACTATCACGCTTCCTACGGATAGACTGACTACATTGTAGTATCGTCATTTCCGTTTTGCAACCTTAAAATTTCCAGTGGAGGCGGGGGAAGTCGAATCCCCGTCTTGCGATATGTCCGATTACATTTTCTACAAGTTTATTTCATTCATAAAGATTCGGATATGGATAAAGAATGAACAACATTCACCATTCCTAGTGACACATCTTGGCCCGTTAACCGTCACCACTAACGGGAGCCGAAGGATTTAACGACAGATTTTTGACCGCTACCTTCATCGCAATCGCAATCTGTTACTGCTTAGTTATTAAGCAGCAAGGGCTAACTGATTTGCGCCAGTTAAAGCGTTTAGTATGGTTTTATAGTAGCCACCATACCACCTACTACTTGCTAATGTAATTTTCTATATCCAATCGATACCTTTACGCCCCCATTATTTAAGAAAGTTATACAATGATGATGCCCCGTTGTATCCAGTTTTGCGTCCAAGCTCTTTGCCTTGATGCATGATTACGAACGATGGCACGACTTTGATATTATAGCCCCTTACAACGTCTTTGTCAACGTCGTAGTCCAATTCGATTATGTCGTAGTTCTTGATCATTTCAGATAGTTTTATATCTTGCGTCATGTCTTTTTGTGCCACTTTGCAGTAATGGCACCAATCCGCTGAAAAAATGAGTAATGTTTTCTTTGGTTGAATTTCAAATGCTAAAACTGAAGAAATTGATATCAAACAGGATATTAAGAGTACAGTTATTGTGCTAGAATTTTTCATATAACCCCCTTATTTGGCTAATATATTAATCCTTTAATATATACACTAATGCCGCTAGGCTAGTAGAACCAACCTAACGGCATCGTGTTGGGGGTAATAAGAATCTATTGTTTACTTACAATTTAGTATGCTTGCAGAAAAAGAAATTATGTGAGTATAAGTAGAACAAAGACACTAATGTTAAAAGTGCTACTGCTCCACCAATCCAATAAATCAAAGGTATAGTAGTCATAAGTCACCTCTTTAAACTATAAAGTATTCAGTGTCTGGTTTTTTGGCTTTACTTATTTTAGATAGCTTGGTCATTTTTGTTATTTTGCCCTTACTATCTTTATGCTCAAATACTAAAAAGCACTTATCTTTTCCATCATTGTAATCCTTAAAATTCCATTCATAGTTCTTCAATATATCTTCTGGTTTAGTTTCATTGTCGTATATCTCTCCCTCTACAGCAAAAGAGACAACTCTTTTAAATAGCCTTGGCATATTCTCCTCCTTTGCCAACTAGCTCTTCAGTTGTGTGATCCTGTAAAAGCTCTGGGCAATGTCTACCGATCTCAACTTCAAGTGTGGCATTTGGATAATTAAATTTCTCTCTATAGATGTAATCTTTAATACTTTCTAGCATATCTATTTCATCCATATGAGAAACTATATAATCAACATAGCGCCTTGTTATATAAGCCTTGTTTTCAATTGTAACTTTAATGTTTTTCATGATATCACCTTAATCTGTTAGAGTGTCTACGTAATCATCTTGAAACATTTCTCTCAGGATTTCAGGATTTTGTTTTTTGATTTCTCTATATAGGTGCTTGTGTGTATATCTATTTTTCTCTTTGGTTAGATAATCACGCAAAGCATCCCTAATCTCCATAAAATCCATGCTAGATATAATGGCATGTATATACTTATTTTGTATATCTTGCCTATTACTTGAATCAATACGATCAAGAAAAAAACAACTCATAAATCACCTCCATAGGGTAAAGTAAAACTTCGCCTATGAATACATTCGCCCCTCATTTAAAAGAAAGTGGCGACTGTCTCCAGTGACTTTAAACACGGGCCTGCATTACGCCTGCCCAATATATTATAGGTCTTCTACAAACAAAAGACACTATCTATTTACATAGCTCTCTTCGCTTTTCAAAGCTCTGCCAATAGCAATAGCAACGCCAATCTTTTTATTAAATCCATCTTTTGGTGAACACTTAGAAATTCCTTCCACAGTGTGACCATGCTCGTCAGTAATAGTAACTACGGTTTCTCCACCGCGTGGAAGAATAGTGTTATTACTATCTAAATGTCTAAAATGCCTCACACGTACCTTATATCCAATGTGCCTAAGTTCATCAACTGTCTTAATGTGATACATGATTACTTACCTTTCTTTAGCTGTTCTGCAAGTGATATATTATTTGCCCACAAAAGTAAAAATACTCCAAAAAAAGTACCAATATTGCTATAATGACTAATCATTAATATACTAGCAATAAAAATCAACAACGTGGCTATTAGTTTCTTATTATCCATATTTCCTCATGAGTTAAAATAATTTAGTATTCTATACAAGATATATGATAACAGGCATATACCAATCAATGATATTATTATTCTTGTTTGATCATCATGAACAAACGTTGGACATATTGGGCGACGTATAGAATTAACAACTTGAGCTATCATATTTTATTATCTATCACAAGTTTGGCGTGAATAGCTTCTATAGCTTTGGTTAGTTCGTATATCCTTTCATAATCTTCAAATATACCATCTCCATCTGGATGTGATTCATAGACTGTTTCTCCTCCACAAAAAGGATAATCGGCCCTAAATTCTCCATGTCTGAGTCTTAGGTATCCAACTTTTCTATTACGCTTATCGTATACATCATATTGCTCTGGACAAGCAAAACATGTTCGTACTAGATCGTATTCATATGTATGAGTTGTGCGTATCTTCATGTTTTTCACTTAGATAAAAACCTACAAATACATTTATCGCAGCACTGTACGCCGGGATAGCATCTGTTATCTTCACATTTATTGTAGCATTCTGGTCCACACTTGACACATTCGCAAGTACACTTTTGTTTTTTGCATCCTGCCACCGTACATAGTCCTATGATTAGAATAATGGCTAGAGTTTTCATTAGTGTTTTCTTTTTTTCTTTGGTTTAAAATTAAGATGTTCTAAGTAGATAATAAAAAGTACCCCAAGCAGGACTCCAACCTGCAACCTTGTCATTAGAAGTGACCTGCTCTATGCAATTGAGCTATTGGGGCATAATTTGTTATTGTTTAATCAAACAAAGCCTATCTTTGTCTTTTCAGCCACAGTAATCTCAAATTGATCTGGGTAAAGCCACCTAGTGTCATATGATCGACCATTCCACCATCCGCACTCATAAGTTACACTATTGTCGCCATGAATACAAACACTAACTATAGTACCCTCAATATCTTCTGCTAGCTTTACCTTGCTACCAACACTATAAACTTCAAGTTTCATTGTTGTGTCCTTTTCTATATGCGTAAAGTGGAACTACCTCTTGCGTGTTAATGTATGGATTTAAACAAAGTCTAGGATCATACAAGTCTCCGCGTTTGTTTATTCTAGCCCACGCAACGGGTTTGTCAAGCTGATTATGAAGATTATCGACTTCTTCACGCAGTTTCTTTAGTTCGTCTCTAGCATTATTTACAAAAAACAAATCAGCCCCATTAGCCAATGCATAATCTATAATAGCTTCAAGAGGTTGTGCAATTTTATTAGTTTCCATATATCCTGCCAATTCTATGAATGTATGTCTTATACTATCTTCCCAGTTTTCATATTCTTCTATCATTTTAGTAAATCATAATCAAAATATGGAGGTTTATCATCATCTAAATATCGTCTACGCTCTTCACGTAATGCGCCTATTTCTTTTCTTTGAGTCCTTATTTCATTCTTCAAAGATTCAATTATATATTTTTGGTGCTGTATTGTAGATTCAAGCTTATTGATATATGTGTCTATATCAAAGCGTGGATCTTTTGTTTTATTTTTCATTCTTGTACTTTAGTTCCCATATCATAGGGGTATCCATGTTCTGGATCATCACTGTACACACCTTCATATTCATTATCAAACCAAGGTATTTTACTGTCAGGTAATTCTTCGATATGTCCATTAATTTGTTGTTTAGTCATAAGTTTCTTCCATTCAATCTTCCTTTACTGCCTTTACGATAGCATCTCTTGATACTACTAAAGTTACTTTATAATTATTAGTTTGCCACTGATGCCATACTCTACATAAAGAACAACCATGCTCATATTCATCACAGCATTCTCCCCAAATATCAACCATCTCATTTTCTGTAAGAGGAACTGTAACCTCAACAAAATTTAAACTAAGTCCATAGTGGGCTTTTAGATGTTCTAGTTGAGTTTCTTGAGTTAGTTGTGTTCTGTACATAATTTTCCTTGTATTGCAAATGCCCCCATCATCGTTGGTTAATACCCTGCGTGAGAAATCTCAACAATACGGATATTAGAGCAACAGGGCATTACCTCCCGGTGATCAAGTCGGTGGTGGCAGTTAATTCCGCTCTTGATTAATTATATCCTCTCCTGTTTCATAGTCAATAACTGGACTATTCAAACATTTTTCTAATCTCTCTATAGTAATCTTTAAATCATCTAAGCTTTCTTCCATGATTTCAATTGGTTCTTCTGTCCAACCATTTACTTTTCCATTCTCATCATAATAAACTTCATGGATAGCATAATAAATAGCATCATCCATATGGGTTCTTGGTTCTATGTGTCGGATTATTCTGTGATTCCAACTCATTTTTCTTTCCTTTGTGGCAACTTTTTTGGTTCTACAGTAGACTTATTCTTTTCGTCTATTTCTGGCAATTCCAACTCATCAAACTGTGCTGATCTAATAGATTCCAGCATCTTATTCAGATTTTGTAGTCTTGTGACCAACTCTTTCCCTACGTTTATTTGTTTATCGGTACTCATGGTAGGTGTAGTTTAACAAAAATTTTTGGTTTGTCAAGAGAACCCTAGTTCTTGATCAAGTTCGTTTAACTCTTCTAAAGACTTCAGTCTTTGGTAATTTAATCCAGCCACAAAACCACATTGAAAATAGTAGAAGTCATTGGGAGTTCCATTATGATCTCCTTCAAACCATATTTCTTCTGCTAATTGTTTGGCTCGGTTATAACCAGCTTGAATGCTTTCTTTTTGTTTTTGCTTCCAGTTATTCATGCGTCATAATTCCATTGCGAACAAAATAAATTTTCATGTTAGGTGATGATCTAATATAATCTCGCCCTCCATCAATCATATTTCCATTGTTAAAAGATTTATAGTCGTGGCGGCTTGTACTGTATTCTAATTCGCCATTGTCATTTTCTACCATGCCGAATGTTAATTTTTCAACATCGTCAGCATTAGCAATATATGGATCGGCACCACGAAAAAATATAGCAAAATACCTATTTCCAAATTTTGGATGAGGAGTATCTCTGTAAAAAATATCAGCTACGGTTTTAGTCTCATTGAATTCAGTTGTGCAGACATAATTTATTTTCACTCCATCTTTTTCAGAAAAAAGCTTTTCAACATTGTCGGTTTTAGTTATAGAATGATGTTTAATCATGATTTAGTATCGTATTCCATCAAATGGATCATTTTCTCCAAGACCCCATTCCTCATTAAATTCCGCTTGAAAGTGTGAAAATCTTTTTTCTTTCAAGAATTGTACTGTCTGATAGAAACAGTCTTCGCACAATTCAATATTGAACCTTTGGCCATCGCTACTACTATTATAGCCCCAAGAGGCTTCTAATGTGGCATTTTCATGTTCATTGTAGAAATCGTCTGTACACTGCTTGCCGCAGCAATCGCAGAATGTTTTATCAAGAACTTTAACGGTCTTATTTTTGAAAGTTTTCATTAGAATAATTCTCCATACCCATTCCACCAATCATAAACTCGTATACAAACCATATATCCTAATAAAATAAATAATAGAAGTCCTGCCATTAGTTATTCTCCAGTTTTTGAGTCTGTTATTTCTTCTTGACCGGATTATTTTATCGTTTTTAGACTAGCCCGGATCAGATTCGAACTGATACTTGCGACATTTTAAGTGTCGTGCCTACTGCCAATTGGGCTACCGGGCCTCGTATATCTCAATTATACTCTATCTATCGTCCACTGTCAAGAGTTTCTTTAGTCAATGTTGATATTGTAATCGTTGATGAGTCTATAAAACTCTTCTCTTATCTTATCAAGAGCATCGTTTGCGTCCTTAAAGTCATTATGATATTTACGCCAAGATCTAAGCTGTTGACTAAAATCCCACAACATGCTTTTAGCAGCACTTGCCTGAATAGCAGTATCAAACTCTATTTGTTCTTCTGGCAATGTAAACGTTAATGTGGCTTTCATATTTTTACCTCTTCTCCAGTTATAACATCAAGCACTGGCAATTTACAAGCTTCAAGCATATATTTCAATGTAGATTTAAGATCTTTGAGTGATTCTTCTACTATTTCAACAGGCGTATCTGTCCAACTGATGGGTTTGTTTCCACGATAATATACTTCGTGAATACCATAAGTTATAGCATCATCCATATGAACTCTTGGAGTAACATTTATCATTACTCTATAATTCCAGTAGCTTATATCTTTCATTGTGTTAGTTTCCTGTGTTCATCACATAAAACTGTTATCCATCCACCTTTATTTGGTTTACCAGCATTTCCACAAACTTCACAAATCTTATAGCTCATTTCATCTGCTAAAGAAATAATACCGTCAACATAATCGTCGCCACCAGTATAATAAATTCGTATTCCTCCAAACTTTTCTTTTATCTGGTCGAATTTAACAGGAACATAATCTAGATCTGATTGGTCATTCTCTTTTCCAACTTCATTTCTAACTCTTATCCTATCTGCTATGTTTTTCTCATGCTGACTTATTCTCCAGCAAACACTAGATAGCAATTCATACCACCCGTTATTGCATTCTATTCCCCACCCCATACAGCTTTCCTGTATAGATTTATTTTTATTCTCAAATAGAGAGGGGTATTTTTCAAATAATTTGTTTTGAAGTTCTTGATCCATTTTATTTACCTACTATCTCAACATTCCAGTTCTTGCTAGAAATAAGATCTTTAACATACTCTTTATCAATTAGTTCACCAATAACTAATTCTATGCTATTAGTAATACTTTTAACTTCATATGCCTCACCATGAAGACTATTATTACTTGGTCGAAGTACGATTTTCATTTTCTTCTTCATTATAATCCTCGTCTTTTGTATAAGTTTTCCAATACGTGTGATAACCATCAAGTTCAAATGTTTGCAAAAATGTATGCCAAGTTGCATCATTTCTGGCTTCCTGAAGACAAGCTAGACCATTTAACGCATTAAAAATAAAATCCCTGTCTACCGAATCTGGATTCTCCAAGATATAGCTAGCCAGTACCTTTAGGTCTTCTACTATATTGTGATTTTGCATCAATTTTTCTTCAAGATCAAATCTACTCATCTTGTCCATTAGACTCTCCCTCATTAATAGTAAGGTAAGGAACCCACCCTTCACCATCTTCATCTTCGCCAAAAAGCAACTCAGTTACTCCAGCGTCGTACTCTTCTCCATCCTGAAAATCATATATTCTTACTTCGCTATCAAGAAAGTCTTCATCTTGACTAGCAATGTAATTTCTCAGATCGCCCCAAGTAAGTGCCATAAGTATTCTCCTTTGTTGGTATTGTACTATATCGGTACTCTGTGTCAAGAGCTTGAATTTTCTTGTTTGGTGGTTTCTGACACAGTGATGCGACTTTTAGCGTTAGCATATCGATTGGGATCAGCCAACCCGCTGTCTATCATCGCTTTATTTGTAATGTAATAACCAAGATCATCCTTACAAACTACGCTACTATCTGGAATTTCAAGCGACAATGCGTTGTGGTCAACAACCATATCTGCTGTTGATCCAAAGTGCGTTTTAGTTGTTACTGCGTGTCCAGTAGAGTGCTTTGGTGCCTTATAATAATTCTTAGCCATTGGTATCCTTTTCCTTTTCTGTTATTGCTGCAAAAACCATAGAATTCTTTTCATCGCTCCAATATACATCAAATGTTCCATTAGAGGCTAATTTGCTGATTTCAATGCCAACTATCCAATTGTAAGCTTCCTTGAAGATTTTGTCAAGTATGACACAATTCACCATAGCTTGTCCATCTTTATCAACCTTAGCATATTGCCTAATTAATGATATCATCTCATTTTGAGTGATATAAAACTTTAGTTCTTTAATAGGAACACCTTGTTGCTTTGCTATATCTTTTCTGATATGCCTAGCCATTTTATCTATATCTTTGATCTTAACCAGTTTGTCTTGCATACATCAACTCCTTATTAGCGAAATTTAGAATAGCTTTATCTTTCATCTTCAACTCAAAGTCAATGTCAAATTCTAGTCCGTATGTATTAAATATATTGTTGGCATAATCCGCGTGCGCTCTTGGGTTGTTGCCGGGGCGACTTTCACTGTAGTGGAACAGTGGAGTATACCCGTCCCACGATCTGTAGCAAGCGTTTATAGCCCGTTCCTCGTCTATGCCGTTAGGATGGCAGGCATGATGCAAGTAGTCGAACGTGATGGGTATGGCCGTTATATCATGAAACTGATGGATTAGCTCTATAACACTCCAGCCACCAGTTTTGTCATCGTTTTCTACAACTATTCTGTTTTTGCAGTTTTCGTCAAGACGATCAAAATTAGTCATAAATCTATTCAATATCTCGTTATATGTGCCAGACTTATTATGTATATGAATATTCATTGGAGATCGGTAGTCTGCTGGGCAACCAATTCTGTCCATGAATGAAGAATAGAAGTTAAGTTCTGTGATGGTTTTGTCTGCAACCTCAGTCGATGTGCTTGCTAAACTATTATACTCAGATGGGTGTAGAGACACTCTTACTTTGTTATTTGATATTGTTTCAGATATAGAGTCAAATTCATCTTGAATATCGTCGTAATTTGGGAGATTTTCTAGATAAATGTCAGCTTTATCGTAGGTAATTAATGGAAACAGATCGCTGCTTAATCTATAATTAAGGTTGTTGTCAGCACAGTATTGTATTGTTTTATTTGTGGTTATCATGTTATTATATATTCTTTCACCAAGGATAGAAAGTGCTTCGTTTCTTGGTAAAGATGAAAATCTTTTGTATGTCATTGTTTGAAAACTATATCCAATTTCTTTTAGATTTAAAGAAATACAACAGAGGCCAATTTTATTCATAATTTGTGTATAAGTTAGTGTAATTTAATGTGATCTAGGAGAATACTATGTATACCAAAGTTTGTTCAATTTGTCAAGTTGAAAAACCCATTGAAAGTTTTGAAAAAAGAAACGGTAAACCAACATATAGATGCAAAGATTGTTTATCTCAATATTGTAGAGAATATTATAATCAAAATAAAATTAGGTTAAAAAGCAAAACTTCAGATTTTCGTAAGAATAATCCAAAATATATGAAAAATTGGAGACAAAATAATATTAAAAAAATAATAGATCAAAAGAAAAATTGGTACAATAAAAATAGAGATAAAATTAATGAAAATGAACGTATAAGACGTAAAAATGATATTGAATATAAAATCAAAAAGAATTTGCGTAGAAGAGTTAATCAAGTAATAACTAAAAATTGTAAAAGTAATAGTACTATGGAATTATTGGGTTGTTCTTTATATGATTTTTTAAAATATATGGAGTCAAAATTTATAGATAGCATGAGTTGGGATAATTATGGACAATGGCATATAGATCACATTATTCCATGTAGTAGTTTTGATTTAACAGATATTCAACAACAAATGGAATGTTTTCATTACACTAACTTACAACCGCTATGGGCTAAAGACAATCTATCAAAATCTGATAAAATCTCAAAAGAATAGGTGCCTCTACCCTATTATACATCGGTAAAGGCACCTGTCAACTTGAATTTTTGCTATCGACCGCTAGTTATTCTTCTTCCAAGAGAATAGACTATTTAGCCAAGCTTTTCTTTTTGAGCATCCACATTCCTTTAGATTAAACCACTCCTTGAATCTCTCTTCTGTAATACCTATGCTTTTAAGAACTTCTTCGACCTTATCACCAAGGCCCGTTGTGTCGCCCAAATGGGCATTTTTAGTAATACCCTGTGCTTCTAATTGTTCTATTGCTTGATTGATTTCTTGTTTAATGTCACTCATGGGTTGTTTCTCCATTTTTGGCTACTTGAAGTTGAGTTGCTATTACCATAACCCTATTAAATTCCTTGATAGACATTCCTGTAAATACTTGCTCTGTTGTATGACAGATATCTCCTAATATTCCTATGTAGTGATTAATATAACTGCCACACTCTATATACTCAATATATGATGGGCTGTCTACATAAATTCTATACATTTTCATTCCACTTTTTTCATCCACCACATCGCATCGCCCATTAAATACTATTTTTGTATCTTTTGGTAGGATAGTCTCTGTGCAGTCATCCCGAAACTTTATTTCACATACATAATTATGCATGTACCAATAGTCTAGCTTTACTCCGTACCAGACATCTTCTTTGCTTATGTCGCTAATTTTAGATAGGAGTGGAAATGTTAGCTTTTTATTCTTTGGTATATCTAGTTCGTATCTTATATATTGATAGCTGCCGTTTGGCAACGATGATACGTCTCGTTTTAGATTTCTGATTGTATTTTTGACTAAGAATACTGAACCAACACATATAATACCGAGAGCAATATAGGCATATATACGCCTTATGAGTTTTCTCATTTTTTCTCTCTTTTCTTTTTTAATTGTGGTTTTTCTTCCCATTAATCTTTCTTTCGCTGGTTTTCTGTGGGATACAAACCCATATATCTACATATAAATACACCCAATAATGATGCTAAATGGATAGTTATATATTATCATTGAATATACATGAAAGACCTATAATACAAACAATACATATACTAATAATACTACCATACATAAATACATTAATGACTAAGGATGGTGTGGGCATATATTCCTTTTTTAATGTGGATAATTCACAATACAATAAAATATTCGATATTCAGCTTAGAAACAACGTATATGGGTACTAGGGTAGAGAGTGTAGAGTGTATGTAGGTAGGTAAATAGATAAGCCCCATGATCCACTAGGAACCACGGGGCGGTATCTGTATATAGTATATGTATGGTATACTAATGTCTCTGTTCTAGAGCTAGCTCTATCATGCTTATGTATTGGTCTAGCTGGCGTGGCGTTAGCTCCTTACCATTAGCAGCCAGCGCATTTCTATATGCTACCCTTTGCCTCTTATTAAATGTAGTGATTTCCTTCATTTCTAATAATTGGTCTTGATCAGTCATTTTGACTATTTGTTTAAAGACCTTATAAGAGTCCTCATCATTGAAGTTCTCTTCATATACAGTAGACATGTATAGAAAGAATTCACGTTTAGATAGCATATTATACTCCCTTACAAAAAGGGGCGATTTCGTTCGAATATCATAAGAAAGTAATAAGATTTCGTTAAAAATCAGCCCAAATGGCCTTATTTATAATATCACGTTCGAACAGGTAAATTGACCTTTACGATCTTGTGTGGGCTACGATACATATTATCTATGAGATCAGATTGAACCTCTGGCCCCATATAGATATACCCGTAACCGCCATGATGACTATAAACTACGAGTCCATTCTTATCCTTTTGCTTGACTGTATATACTCCCGCATCACTCATATACTGTCTCTCACCAATATCATTCACATAATAATTACCAGATCGCCCGATAACTTTAATAGTGTCTCCATCAACTAGATCATGCCAATCTATATCCTCAAACTTCTTGGGGCGCTTAGTTTTAAACTTATTCTTCTTAGTTATAGATGCAGGCACGAACTCATGATTACAATGCTTACAAGCGTGCGCCCTAGCACCGTTAATCTTATTACATCCCTTACAAAGCTTTTGTCCGCGTTTCAGTTTCATTTATATGTATCCTATATGTATATGTAAAAAGGCAATGTCGCTGACTACCAGCACAGGCCAGATCTTGTTAATTTGGGAAGTACGTACTGTAGTCTACCACAACGTATGTATTGTGTCAAGGGCTATACCTCGCTGACTATCAGCATTGTAGCGATCTTTATATATTAGATAAGACAAACCTCACTTCTTCTTTTTAGGATCAACGGGTTCGGGCTTCAGAAGAATCTCTAATGATGATCCGTCGCCTGCCAGTTTGGCAAAATAAGATTGGCTAATGCGTTGACTTTGTATATCGTTGATTACTTCGTGAGTATATACATTAATGCGGTACTTGTTATCGTATACGTTAATAGCCTTACACATCTTAAAGTTAGAGGGCTTCTCTACCTGTTGGAACAAGAGAGTGCATATACTATCAGACTGATTCCAATCCTTACTAACTTCCTTTGCTACAAATCCACTTACTTTTGCCATCATAATTTCTCCTTTTGATTATTTTCGCTGACTGTATTGCAATCAGTTGACCGGTTTATTTTGGGAGAGACAACCCCACTTGCCTAGCCTACCTAGACCGCCCAGATTACCCAGACTACCTATTTTAACATGTAGCCTAGATTACCTGTGTTATCTATATTACCCACATTCCAACCATTCCACTACCCATCATACCATATCGACACACTCGACACAAGTACTTGAGAAGAAAGGACTTACGTCTACTCACTATTAGACTTGACGTAACATATTGAAAATAAATAACTTATGACAAATGGGCGCGGCCCCGCCAGCCGTAAACCCTTACGGGCAACGGACTTATGGCGAGTCCCAGCTTCCCAAGATTATTGGAAGGGTAGGGAACTGGCAGGAAAATTTATTGATTATGGCCTGCCAGCCCCTTTCCCCTCCCACTACGATATCAAGCGGTCAGTGCGAAGACCTTCTCGTAATCCTTATCCGTAAACGTATCCGCACGACGCAGGATGCTCTTCCAGCGATCACCATCGATCTGGGCAAGGTTGCCCGCGATCTCATCGAATCGCACCCATTCCTTATTGGTGAACACTTGACCAGCACGGGTCAGACCGTTGATGATTCCGAACAGACTGCTCTGCTCTGCCTCATAGGTCAGGTACTGCTCAAGGAACTCCGTTGCTTCCTTCTTGCTGAGTTTGTTATCTGAAGCCACGCTGGCGATAACAGCCTTGGCAGAAGTCTTGCCAAGTTCCATCGTGCGAGTCTCCAGAAACTTCTTGATGCTAGGAGCAAGCAAGGGAATCTGGTGCTGGATATTCATGGCGATTTCCAGCTTCAGAGCGTCGAGGTCGATATTGCCACGGTGAACGCGGCGAATCTTCTCACCCTTCGTCTGACCCCAGATGCAGCCATTCATGCAGATGGCACGAAACAAACTGGGCGTTTGCGTGATGCGGCGAGTGCCGATCTCACAGTTGCCCACGCTGATCATACCACCGTAGTCGCTATCATCCGCACCATAGTCCATGATGGTATCGGGGATGAGGACGTTACCATAGATGGTATCCTCATCGCCACGCCAGTGGCTGAACCGTCCACCGGGAATGAATTCCCCAAGAACGTCCAGATACCAGCGGTTATCGACCGGAGCGTACTGCTCAGTCACGAACGCACGACACGTTCCATCCGTATAGGTACGGAGTCGGAACTTCTTATCGGGATCGATTCGACGCATAGCGTTGTTGCCAACGATTGCCATCGTGTTGCTATCGTTACCATCGAAGCCTTCAATGTTCCTCATCTCACGAAGGAACGAAGAGGACGTAACGCCCACGCGGGTGCTGAACTGCTCAAGGGCATGGTCAGTCGGGCGAAACTTGCGACCGTCTGCCAGCTTGAAATAAAAATCATCACCCTCGTTGGTGCAGCAAATATTCTTGATTTCAGTGAGAACATCCTCACGGTTATCAATCGCGGTCTGCGTGTCCTGCTTTACCTGTTCGAAAGTCTTGGTCTTCGCCCACCAATCCTTGTGGACATGCGTTCCCTCTTGGAAACCCGTGCCAGTTGCACCCTGAAGGGTACGAACAAACGAACCTTCGGCAACATCGGAACCAATCGTCAACTTGTTGTAATCGCTCATCTCTAAAACTCCTAGTGGGAAATCAAACTACGTGTCAACAGTATACTATACGTTATCGGCTTGTCAAGAGGGAAACATTGAATCAAAACATGAACCGCAGGTGCCACTGATCAAAAGTTCACGATCACTGTCGGAAAGGTAGGGCATAAGGTCTTGGATAAAACCAGCCCCATTTTTCCACTCAATATAATCGTGGAGCTTTATGAAAATGACATGCTCTGCCGCACACAAACGGCACTGAACCGCGAGAACCGTGTCGGCAACATCTTCATTCATCGCAACCATGACTCTCTCCTTTTCTACCATGATACCATATGTATCGGCAGTGTCAAGGGGTCAGCATTAGAAATTTCTTTTTGACGTAAGTTGTTGCTAGATAAGGACTTACGACACGGCGGGCGGGCCGCGTTCGTCCTAAACCCTTTGGTGGCAAGGACTTACGGCGAGTGTTTAATCGTCAATTGTTTGTATACTTACAATATTCTCAGGCCCGAATTCACCAAAGAACTCAACATCTCCATATAACATCTCATTAAGAAAGTCTGCTATGGATTCTTTGTTATTAAAGTCTATTCTATCATCTAGATTTTCGAATCCCAGTTCCATACTTATAGTTACAATTCTCATATAGTCTGCCCTTGTTATAATTGGGGGAATATTGGTTACTTTATTAGAAGTTATTATTCCGATTTATTTATCTTGATATAGCA